>Ga0179596_10000008_pt1 | contig 272494 bp, 241 predicted proteins | sample CZODoug1_1_08_16_FD_155494 | JGI IMG/M metagenome (GOLD analysis project Ga0179596, IMG submission 155494) | Vadose zone soil fungal communities from Angelo Coast Range Reserve, California, USA - CZODoug1_1_08_16fungal (Illumina Assembly) | ecosystem: Environmental > Terrestrial > Soil >... | reverse complement strand
GAAGAGCAGGCAGGTCAGATAGAAACTGCCCATCAGTTTCCCAAGCGAGAGCAATGACCCGAATCCATATTTGCCAATGGTAAAGGCCATTGCGCCGAACGCACCGATCGGCGCCAACCGCATGACCATGCCGACGACGCCGAACAGAACTTCGGACAAGCCCTCCACGAACGCGACCACCGCAGTGCCTCGCGACTTCAGGCGTTGAAGTGCGAATCCGAACAGGATTGCAAACAAGAGAACTTGGAGGATTTCGCCCTTCGCAAACGCGTCGACCACCGTCGTCGGGATCACATCGAGCAGGAATTCGGTGAAGGAGCGCAATTTGCCGGGCCCCGCATAGGCCCCGAGCGGGCCCGTATTGAGCGTGAGCGGATCGATATTCATGCCGTTGCCCGGGCGCAAAATATTGGCCACCGCGAGCCCGATGACCAGAGCCACGCTGCTCATGATCTCGAAATACAGGAGTGCCAGGCCGCCGGTCTTACCGACCTTCTTGACGTCCTCGACCCCGGCTATGCCCATCACCACCGTGCAGAAAATCACCGGTGCAATCAGCATTTTGATGAGCTTGATGAAGCCCTCGCCGAGCGGCTGCATCATTGCGCCGCCTTGCGGATAGACGGCACCCAGCAGGACGCCGAACGCGATGGCGACGATGACCTGAAAATACAATGAACGGAACAAAGCTTTCACGGCACGGAACTCTAATCGATCGGAAATATTACCGGTGCCATTTCAAAAGAATCCCCGGACTGGCCGGGGAATTCGAGGGGAACAGGTGCGGGGTAAGAACCCGACACGTCCTTGGTTGGCAGATACGCAGCACATAAGGTGCTTAGCGTTCGACCTTCTGGCTGTTGTTGCGCTTAAGTGACGTCCAAGAGAACATCGTTACATCGTTCCTGAGGAATAATACCAGTTACCGTAGCAGAATCCAATAGTTACCTCGATAAGGAGCTGATGTGGCATATGTCAAGCAGCTCACAAATTTGTTGCATGGGTACAACTAGAGAACTGGCTGCCGCTCGCGCAGCGGTCGTACGGGTAGCAACGGTCACGGCCATTCGGACGCGAGTTCGTCGAACCGGGCTGAGCAGGCGCGCACCACGCAGAATCGCTGACCCGTGGGCGCCTCCATCACCCACCAGGTTTGGATCAGCCCCACTCGGTTGGCGCCCAACTGTTCCAGGCGGCGTACCTCGGCTTCGATGTCGTCGGTTTCGATGTCCAGGTGGACTCGGCTCGGGTGATCCACTTTCTGCACTTCGATGTTGAGCCCTTGCCGAGCATCGTGAAGTGCCCTGTATAGGCTGCCTTCATTGCCGGGTAATTCGCGGACCGGCATGCCCAGCGCGCCGCTCCAGAAGTCCGCGGCCCCAGGCAAGTCGTCGGTTCGACAATCGATGATGAATCCGGCCAGTTTGCTTTTGTGCATGACATCCTCCAAATTTGCGCCATTCACTGGGACGATCATTATGAAATATTTGCATACCATGGTCCGCGTTACGGACGTCGAGCAGTCGCTGCGCTTTTACCGGGACGCGCTCGGGCTTGCCGAATTATCGCGCCGCGACTTTCCGCAAGGGCGATACACGCTGATATTCCTCGCCGCCCCCGGCGACGATCACGCGCAGGTTGAACTGACTCACAACTGGGATCCAGAAACCTATGGTAGCGGCCGTAATTTCGGGCACCTCGCGTACGCGGTCGAGGACATTTATGCGACCTGTAAGCGCCTCATGGACCATGGCGTGACCATCAATCGGCCGCCGCGTGACGGGCGCATGGCGTTCGTTCGATCCCCCGACGGCATATCGATTGAACTACTGCAGCGGGGCGGCGCCCTCGAGCCCGCAGAACCCTGGACCACCATGGCGAATACCGGCAAATGGTAGGCAAATGGTAGTGGGACCGCATTCGCCGGTCCAACCCCGTTTTTAGAACATTTCCGACGCGTCGGGCGTCTTGACCTGTACCTTGCTGCGGGAGGCGATGTGATCGCCCGTGATCATGTCTTCGTACGCTTGGCCGGGACCCACCATGGGATAGACGCCGGCGTCCTGGTCGATCATCACTTCCAAAAAGGCCGGGCCGGCAAAGCCGATGAATTCCGCGATCACGCGCGCCACGTCGGCCTTTCGGTCGAGCCGCACCGCGTACTTGAAGCCGTCGGCCTGAGCGGCTTTGACGAAATCCTTGGTGTGCAAACTCTTGTCGCTACCGCTCAAGCGGCCCTTGTGAAACAGCTTCTGCCATTGTTTGACCATGCCGTCGCCGCAGTTGTTCAGCACGATCACCTTGATGGGCAAGTCGTAGGTGGTAACCGTCTCCAATTCGCCGAGATTCATGCGGATACTACCGTCGCCGTCGACATCGATCACCAAGCGGTTGCGCTGCGCGAATTGCGCACCCACCGCCGCAGGCAGGCCAAAGCCCATGGTGCCCATGCTGCCCGACGTCAGCCACAACCTCGGGCTGCGAAAATCGAAATATTGCGCGGCCCACATTTGATGTTGGCCCACGCCGGTGGCGATGATGGCTTCGCCCTGAGTCAGGCGATTGATCTCTTCGATGACGTAGTAAGGTTGAATCGTGTCGCTGGTCCGATCGTAGTTCATCGCGTACTTCGACCGAAGTTCGTCGCAGTGCCGGTGCCATTCGGACCAATCGCGCTTGAAACCATGGCGCTTGCCATAATCGAGCAGGCTCTGCAAGGCGTCGGACATCAGGCCGACATGGCTCCAATCGACGCGCTTGACCTTGTTGATCTCCGACGCGTCGATGTCCAGATGAGCGATGAACTTGGCCTTGCCCGCAAATCTGCCCGGGTTGCCGGCCACACGGTCGTCGAACCGAGCGCCCAGCGCGACCAGCAGATCGCAATCGTCCACCGCGTAATTTGCGAACGCGGCACCGTGCATCCCGAGCATGCGCATGGACAAGGCGTGCTGGGTGTCGACCGCACCGATTCCCATCAGTGTCGTGACCACCGGAATCTGAAATTCCTTGGCGAACTCGCGCAAAGCGTGGGAGGCACTGCCATTGACGACTCCGCCCCCGGCGTAGATGAGCGGACGCTGGGCTGCGCCCAATCCGGCGAAGAAGTCGGCACAGGCCGCCTCGGGCAGCTTGCTCGCCTCGAGCCGATTCATGCGTTGTCGATAACCCGGGATCGGCAGACGCCCAGAACCGTGGAAAACGCCATGCCAATTTTGCACGTCCTTCGGGACGTCCAATACCACGGGACCCGGCCTGCCAGTCCGCGCGATTTCAAAAGCCGTACGTACCGTGGCCTCCAATTTGGTGGGGTCGGTAATCAGAAAGACATGCTTCGCCACCGCGCCCATGATGCTGGGGACGGGTGCTTCCTGGAACGCATCCGTCCCGATTGCGGTGGTGGGTACCTGGCCGCAAATGACCACAATGGGCACCGAATCCGCCAAACTGTCGCGCACCGGCGTGACCATGTTGGTCGCTCCGGGACCGGAAGTCACCAGGGCGACGCCCACGCGGCCGCTCGCACGCGCAAAACCCGCGGCCATGAATCCCGCACCCTGCTCGTTGGCCGGGACGATCAGCGGCATCGAGGAATCGTGTTCCTGATTGTAGCGGAATACCGCGTCGTAAATCGGCAGGATCGCGCCCCCGCTGTAGCCGAAAATGGTGTCTACGCCCTCGTCCGCGAGGACTTGGACGAGCATATCGGCACCCGTCATGCTGGCGCCGGCCAGCGGGTGAGTCCCTTGATTCAGCATGTCATGGCGGTCTTTCACCCCCAAAGACTAGCAGTTCTCGCCCTGGCGCCCAAGTGCCGCCCTCCCGTATCCTCTCGACCCATGCGACACCTCATAGCAATTCTCCTGCAAAATGAAGCCGGAGCGCTCACCCGCGTCACCGGCCTGATTTCCACCCGCGGCTACAATATCGAGTCGCTTTCAGTGGCTCCCACCAACGACCCCACCGTTTCGCGGCTCACGTTGGTCACCACCGGTTCCGATCACGTCATCGCGCAAATCAACGCCCAATTGCTGAAACTGGTGGACGTGGTGGCGGTCGAGGACATGACCAGCGGCGATCATCTTGCGCGCGAATTGATGCTCATCAAGCTGCAGATCGCGGCCGAACACGTGGAAGCGGTCAACACGCTGCTGCGCAGGGTGGGCGGCAAGGTTCTGTCGGCCAAGCCATCCAGTTATATCGTGGAGCTCACCAGTACCGAGGCGGATATCAGTGAATTTATCGCCAATGCGGCCTCCTTCGGCGAAATCGTCGAGGTGGTTCGGAGCGGAGTCTTGGGGATCTCGCGCGCGAATCCGCGTCTTCATCTGGTCAAATAAGGGAGGATAAGTTTACGTCATGCCTGAGATCGAAGTTACAGCAGAACACGCCGCGGACCCGTATACCCGACGCGTCGGAATACTGGTCGGCGTGGTCGGGATCCTTTTATCGGTGGTCACCATCGCGTCGCACCGGGCGCATACCGAGGCGGTCATTCACCGGACTGAATCGAACGATCAATGGGCTTTTTATCAAGCGAAGAAGATCCGCGAGAACACCAACGACGTGGCGCTGAGTCTTTTGCGGGCGCTGGTACCCGACCCCGTCAAGGCCGAAGCGGTCACTCACAAGCTGGAGGCGGCGCGCGATAAGTACTCGGATGATGCCAAAGACATCATGAAGGAAGCCCAAGCCAAAGATGTCGAACAGAAGGTCGAAGAACGGCGGGCCTTACGCTTCGACATCGGCGAGGGACTGCTCGAACTCGGCTTGGTGTTGTGCTCTCTGTACTTTCTGGCACGCAAGACTTTTTTCCCCGCGTTCGGCGTTCTGGCCAGCATGGCCGGTACCGCAATGGGCATTTGGGGCTGGCTGCTTTGAAAGTTTTTTTTTGCTCGGTGTGCGCCTGTGGATTTGCGCTGCTGGCGGCGGCAATGCCGGCGCCCGCGGCCGACCCTCCGGCGGCGCCGCGAATCGAAGCACGCTCGGCGAACCTGCTGGCCGTCGGAATCGTTCATGGCGACCGAATGTCGGTTCATCTGACTCGGATGATCGACAACGCGCCGGTGCGCGATGCGGTAGTGACTATCTCGTTGCGTGGCATCGTTCATCCGACGGTGGCGGAGGCCGACGGCAGCTACACATTGCAGACGAAAGATCTGGGGGTCCCGGGATCGGCCTCGATCGAGCTGCAGGTAGTACAGGGGCAAACGCGGGAGGATCTCAAAGGAACGCTGGTTCTCGGCGACAGCTCACCCCAGCCCACGGAAAAGAATAGCGCCAGACAGCTCTGGTGGTGGGTGCTGAATTTCGCAGTATGCACCGGGTTTCTGCTGCTCATTTCGCGGCGCCGCAAGGCCGCTCCGCGGGAATAGAAGCTCAACCCCTACAGTGCCGCGTTATCGCTCTCGCCGGTGCGAATACGCAAAACGCGAAGGATGTCGGTAACGAATATCTTACCGTCTCCGACTTTGCCGGTCTTCGAAGCCCCCACGATGGCTTCCATCACTTGGTCGACCAGTTCATTCTTGACCGCCACTTCGATGCGCGTTTTCGGTACGAAATCGACGACGTATTCCGCCCCGCGATACAGTTCCGTGTGGCCGCGCTGACGGCCGAACCCCTTAACCTCCGTCACCGTCATGCCCGACACCCCAATTTCGGAGAGCGCGGCGCGTACGTCGTCCAGCTTGAAGGGTTTGATAATGGCAGTGATCAGTTTCATTCGAGGCTCCGCTCCACGTTAGCCCTGTCAATCCTATTACTATTCTACGCAACCGGCACGAACATATGCGGTATCACCCTTTCCGGGGCCGCCACCGCCCGCGACGGGCGCCTGTTAAGATGCGCCGTTGCCCATCTCAAGGAAGCCCATGATCTCCACGATCCTCATCATAGGCGGCGGTCAGGCCGGCGCGCAGGCTGTCGACACGCTGCGGCGCGAAGGCTTCAACGGTCGCCTCGTCTTGGTGAGCGACGAACCCCAGTTACCCTATCAGCGACCGCCGCTGTCGAAGAAATTCCTGTGCGGCGAGTTGGCGGCCGACCGATTGCCGTTTCGGCATCAGTCGTTCTATGACGAGCACCATATAGAACTCAAGCTCGGTGTTCGGGCGACCCACCTCGATCCTGCGGCTCGCCGCGTCACGCTGTCCAACGGCGAGGAGGTGGTTTACGACCGCCTGCTCCTGTGCCTCGGCGCCGCATCGCGTCTGTTGACGTGTCCAGGCGCCGACCTGCCCGGAGTGCACTACCTGCGTGGTATTGCGGATGTCCCCAAGATTCGGGAGGGTCTCAAGCCCGGGGCCCGCGCCGTCATTATCGGCGGGGGCTACATCGGCCTCGAAACCGCCGCCACGGCGCGCAAAATGGGCTGCGCCGTCACCGTCTTGGAGATGGCGGACCGGGTCATGAATCGGGTGGTCGCCTCGAATGTCTCGGAGTATTTTGAACGTGAGCACCGCGCGCAAGGCGTCAAAATCATCTGCAATACCCGCGTCGTGCGATTGGAGGGCCAAACTCGGGTCGAACGCGTCGTTTGCGCCGACGGGAGCACCCATGAGGCGGATTTACTCGTGGTCGGCGTCGGTGCGGTCGCCAATATGAAACTCGCCAGCGACGCGGGCCTCGCCTGCGAGAACGGCATCGTGGTCGACGAATATTGCCGCACCAGCGATTCGGCCATCTATGCGGCCGGCGACTGCACCTATCACCCCTCCCGTCGATTCGAAATGCGGGTGCGTCTCGAATCGGTCGACAACGCTTTCGAACAGGCCAAGGCCGCAGCGCTCAACCTGCTCGAACGGCCCACCGTCCATGATCGAGTGCCCTGGTTCTGGTCGGATCAGTTTGACAATAAATTGCTCATCGTCGGGCTTTCCCAGGGTCATGACCAGCAAGTAACGCGGGGCGATCCGGCCACCCGCAGCTTCACCGTGTGCTATCTGAAGGGCGGCGAGTTGCAGGCGGTGGAGGCCATCAATCATTCGAAAGACTACATGGCGGCTCGCAAGCTCATCGCCGACCGCGCACGCCCGGATATCGACAAGCTGGCGGATCCTCTGGTAGCGCTGAAAGATTCGATCTGATGCCGAAGGTCGTGTTCCTGCAGCCGGACGGCATCCGGCGCGAGATCGAGGTGCCCGTGGGCATCACGTTGATGGAGGCGGCGCGGCAACATGGTGTCGTGGGCGTGGTCGCTCAGTGCGGTGGCGCCTGCGCCTGCGCCACCTGTCACGTCTATGTAGACCCAACCTGGTTGGGCACACTGGATCCGCCTGAGGAAATGGAACAGGGCATGCTCGAAACGGCGTGGGAACCGCGGGACAATAGCCGGCTTAGTTGCCAGGTGCACATGACCGCGAATCTCAACGGTTTACAGGTCACGGTGCCGAGCAGGCAAGGCGGCTGAAGGCGCCGGCCTCAAGTAAATACCACCAACAGATCCTTGGCGTCGACTTGCAAACCGGGTCTTACCAGGATTTCCTCGATGACACCATCGCGCTCGGCACGGACCGTCGTCTCCATTTTCATGGCCTCCAGCGTCAGCAGCACATCGCCACGGACGAGTTTTTGGCCCACGTGCACCGGCACCGTCGAGATCGTACCCGGCATGGGCGCCCCGACATGATTCGGATTCCGGGCTTCCGCTTTTCGCTGGGGCGGTGCTTTGGCGACCTGGCTACGGTCCGCCGCCCGAATGGGGCGCGGCTGTCCGTTCAATTCGAAGAATACGGTACGCGTGCCATCCTCATGCGCGTCGCTGGTGGTGACGTATCGCACGATCAACGTCTTGCCGCGCTCGAGATCGATGTTGATTTCCTGCCCCGGTTGCATGCCATAGAAAAATACGGCCGTCGGTAAGGTACTCACGTCGCCGAACGACGCCCGGTCGGCGGCGTAGTCCACGAACACTTTGGGATACATGAGGTATGAGGCAAGTTCGACTTCGGTAATGGCTCGCCCGATCTTCGCCTCCGCCGTTGCGCGTTCGGCATCGAGGTCCGCGGGCGGCAGCAGGTCACCCGGCCGTGCGGTGAGGGGCTTCTGTCCCCCGAGAATCTTGTCCTGTAAGCCCGCGGGAAACCCTCCGAGAGGCTGCCCCAGATCACCGCGAAACAGCTGCACCACCGATTCGGGAAAGGCCATTTCCACGGCCGGGTCGAGTACCGCTTCGCGCGTCAACCCGCTGGTGATCATCATGATGGCCATGTCGCCCACCACTTTCGACGTGGGCGTGACCTTCACGATGTCACCGAACATTTCATTGACCTGGGCATAGGCGTTCGCTACCTCGGGCCAGCGATAATCGTCGATACCGAGGGCCCGCGCCTGTCCCCGCAGATTCGTGTATTGGCCGCCCGGCATGCCGTGTACGTAGACCTCGGAGGCACCCGCGCGAATGTCGCTTTCGAAGGCGACGTAGCCGCGCCGCACGTGTTCCCAATACATCGAGATCGAGCGAAGTTTTTCCGGATCCAAACGCGAATCGCGGGGCCCGAAGCGCAACGCTTCGACGATCGAGCCCAAATTCGGCTGCGACGTCAGCCCCGACAGGGCGTCTATCGCGCCATCGACCGCATCCGCCCCCGCTTCGATGGCCGCGAGCACGCTTGCCGCTCCGATTCCGCTGGTATCGTGGGTATGAAAGTGAATGGGCAACCCCACTTCGTCCTTGAGCGCTTTGACCAACGCAGCGGCCGCCTGCGGTTGGCACAAACCCGCCATGTCCTTGATGGCGATGACATGTGCACCCATCGCCTGCAACTCTTTCGCGAGTTTCACATAGTATTTCAGATCGTATTTCGTCTCGCGCGGATTCGATAAGTTGCCGGTGTAACAAATGGCCGCTTCGCACAAGCGATCCGCCCGTTTTACCGCCTCGATCGCGACCTTCATGTTGTCGACCCAGTTGAGGCAATCGAACACGCGGAACACATCGATGCCCGCGTCGCTGGCGCACGCCACGAAATGGCGCACCACATTATCGGGATAGTTGGTATATCCAACGGCGTTGGCCGAACGAAACAGCATTTGCAGGAGCAGGTTGGGCATCGCCTCGCGGAACGCCGCAAGGCGCGCCCATGGATCCTCTTTCAGGAATCGCATGGCGACATCGAAAGTTGCGCCACCCCAACATTCCACCGAAAACAACTGCGGCAAAAGCGCCGCATAGTACGGCGCGATCAACTGAAGGTCGTGCGTTCTGAAGCGCGTCGCCAGCAACGATTGATGTGCGTCGCGCATGCTCGTATCCGTCAGCAGCACGCGTTTTTCCGCGAGCATCCATGCCGCAAACTTGTCGGGACCGAGTTCGTCGAATGTTTGCTTGGTACCGGGCGAGGGCGTCGCCGGCAGCACCACGCGCGGCGGGCGCGGGAACACCGGTGCGTTCGGCGCAGGACGGCCCTTGACCTCCGGGTTGCCGTTGACGATGACGTCACCGATGAAACTCAAAAGCCTGGTAGCGCGATCCCGCTTGCGCGGTATCTGGAACAACTCCGGGGTTTCGTCGATGAATTTGGTGGTGTAGTTCGCCGTGGCGAAATGCGGATGCATGATGAGTTGATCGAGGAAGCGCAGATTGGTCACCACGCCCCGGATCCGAAACTCCCATAGGGCGCGGTGCATGCGGGCGATGGTCTCTTCCGGCGTAGGCGACCACGCAGTCACCTTCACCAATAGCGAGTCGTAGAAGCGAGTGATGATGGCGCCCGCGTAGGCGGTGCCCGCGTCGAGGCGGATGCCGAAGCCGGCGGGACTGCGGTAAGCGGTAACTCGACCGTAGTCGGGTACGAAATTGTTTTCCGGATCCTCGGTCGTGACTCGGCACTGCAGGGCGTGCGAACTTACTCGAATGTCTTCTTGCCGCGGCACGCCGCTTTCCGGGGTGCCTATACGCGCACCCGCCGCGATTCGGATCTGTGCCTTGACGAGATCCACGCCGGTCACGCATTCGGTAACCGTGTGTTCGACCTGAATACGCGGATTGACCTCGATGAAATAGAATTTGCCGGTGTCGGCATCCTGCAGAAATTCGACGGTGCCCGCCGCACGGTAGCTGACGGCTCGACCGATCTTCAATGCCGCCTCGCAAAGATCGTGACGTTGCGCATCGGTGAGGAAGGTCGCGGGCGCCCGTTCCACCACTTTTTGATTGCGCCGCTGCACCGAGCAGTCGCGTTCATATAAGTGCACGAGATTGCCGTGGGAATCGCCCAGAATCTGCACTTCCACATGCCGCGCGCGCCGGATCAGCTTTTCGAGGTACACCTCGTCCTTGCCGAATGCCGCCTTGGCCTCGCGCCGCGCGGCCGCCACCGTCTCGATGAGTTCGCGGTCATCCTCGACGATGCGCATGCCGCGGCCGCCGCCTCCCCAGCTCGCTTTCAGCATGACCGGAAAGCCGACGGCACGTGCCATCGCCATGACCTCTGCGGCATCGGCAGGCAAGGGCGGCGTGGCCGGCATCACCGGGACACCCGCGGCGGCGGCTAGATTACGCGCCTCGACTTTATTGCCGAGTCTGCGCATGGTGTCGGGCAAGGGGCCGACAAAGATGATGTTCGCGGCCGCGCAAGCTTCGGCGAACTCGGGGCTCTCGGACAAGAAGCCGTAGCCCGGATGAATGGCATCGACGCGCGCTTCCGTTGCGACGCGAATGATATCCGCGATGTCGAGATAGGCTTCGATCGGGCCCTTCCCGTCGCCAACCAGGTAGCTCTCGTCGGATTTCGTCCGATGCAGCGAGAAACGATCCTCGCGCGAATGAATGGCAACGGTCCGAAGCCCGAGCTCCGCCGCGGCCCGCATCACACGAATGGCAATTTCGCCCCGATTTGCAATGAGGAGACTCTTGATCGAGCCCGTCTGGGGGAATGGATTCATCTGCAAATGATGATAGCCTTGTGGCAAGCCACCGACCAGAGGAACTAAAGAGCGGATGTTCGGCATAGCACTGCATGGCGGCGCAGGTACGCTGCCCCGCTCGGAAATGACGGGCGCGCAAGAGGAAGGTTACCGATCAGGCCTTGGCTTGGCGTTGTCGGCCGGCTACGCAGTACTCGAGGCCGGCGGAACCAGTCTCGATGCGGTGACGCGGACCATCGTGGCGCTCGAGGACGATCCGCAGTTCAATGCGGGGCGCGGCGCCGTGTTCACACTCGACGGCCGTAACGAACTCGACGCCTCGATCATGGACGGAAGTACCCTTAAGGCCGGAGCGGTTTGCGGCTTGACGCGCATCAGGAATCCCATCGCGCTGGCCCGCGCGGTCATGGAACAATCCGAGTACGTGCTGCTGAGCGGCGCCGGCGCGGAGGATTTTGCGTCGAATCACGGCTTCGAATTCGCGCCGAGCAGCTACTTTTACAGCGCCGCTCGATGGCGACAGCTCGAGCGCATTCGCGGCGGCGACACCAGCCTCTCCGCGTTGACGATCTCCCATGTCGGCACGGTTGGGGCAGTCGCGCTCGACAGCCACGGTCGATTGGCGGCCGGCACGTCGACGGGAGGAATGACGGGCAAGCGCTACGGCCGCATCGGCGATTCTCCCATCATCGGTGCGGGAACCTACGCAGATGATCGCTCATGCGCGGTATCGGCCACGGGACACGGCGAGGTATTCATTCGCGCCGCGGTCGCTCACGACATCGGCGCTCGCATGCGCTACGGACGACGCGATCTGGCTACGGCAGTGCGCGAAGTCGTGCTCGGCGAACTTACCGCACTGCAGGGTGAAGGGGGCGTCATCGCAATCGATCGCAACGGCGAGATCGCGATGGAATTCAATTCGGAGGGTATGTTCCGCGCCAGCCGGACCGCGGGCGGAGAGCCTGAAATACACATCTACCGAACGTCAGAACGGAACTCTCAACCCCCTCGCGAGGCGTAGCGCTTTTCGAATCGACCCGTGCGCAACGAGTGATACTCGGCCTCGAGCACCACGACGCAATTGCGACCCTGCTCTTTGGCGCTATACAGCGCTTCATCCGCAAGTTGAATCAGTCCGTCATGCGTCCGGTTCGAGTTGGGCAGAATCAACGCCGCGCCAATGCTGACGGTGAGCCGACTCGCCACGAGCGACGCCTCGTGCGGAATGTTGAGTTCCGCGATCGAGCGTTGAATCCGTGTCAACACCTCGGCCACGTACTCGCGGTTGGCCTCGTACAACACCACCGCGAATTCCTCCCCGCCGTAGCGGGCGACGAAGTCCAAAGGTCGCCGAGCACACTGACTCAAGGATACGGCGACGGCGCGCAGACATTCGTCGCCCGCTTGGTGCCCGTAGCGGTCGTTGTAGTCCTTGAAGCAGTCGATATCCACCAGCAGCACCGCCAATCGCTCGCTTTCGCGCACCGCTTGATGCCAGGTGCGCTGAATGTGCTGGTCGAACATGCGGCGGTTCTGAATGCCCGTAAGTCCATCGCGGGCGACCATCTCGCGCAGCAATCCCGCTTCGAGAAAGCGCATGCGGCTGGTCTTTTCATGCATGTAAACCACCGACGCACAGAATATGTTCGCGACGACGATAGTCATTGCGTGGTATCCGAATTCGCGGCCGGGCAATTGCAAGGCAGTGCCTCCCGCCAGGTACACCAGCGTCACGAAAACATTGGCGGCGAGTGCCTGATAGAAACGCAGCCCTGCCATGAAATAAATGAAGATGGCGGTCAGCAGCAAACACGGAAACAATAATGTGACGCCGCCCAGCGACGCAATGAGTTGAATCGCAACCACGCTCAGGCCGAGGGCGGTACCCGCGACCAGTGCCAAGGGCGGGTAGTAGCGGTGACGACGTGCCGAAAAGCTGGCCGCGAGAGCGATCAGGAGGATGGGGATGATCACCAACATGTGGATCATCCGGGGAATCCGATTCAGTTCGGGGACCAGCGCCATCGCCTCCACCGCCGAGAACACCAGGGCGATGGTGATCCCGAGGCAAAGATTCAGACGGATGTGGTGCAAATTTTCGTCGAGATTGGTCTGCAGAAACTCCGTCTCGAGTTCGGCGTCGAAGGTCAGCCAAGGAAAACCGGTCCGGAGCTGCCTCGAGTGCGGCGAGTCCGGCAAATCCTCGACGGTGAAACGATTGGCGCTGAACATCGAACCCACCGTACTCACCATTTTGTCGGGACTCAACGACCTGTGGCACACGTTCTCGAAAAAAAACGGGCGCACGTCGAAGCTATGCGGCGCGTGTGTGAATTTACATTATGTAATATATCCGCCCCGGTTGCAGCCGCCGCCCCACGGCATTGACTAATCTGCTAGATAATCAGCGAGATAGGTATCGAAATCCTTCTTGTCGGTCGCTTCGATACGCTCTTGCGCCTCATGCGACTCTTGAGCTTCGGCCGCGAATTCCGCCAATCGGCGCTCGTTCGGGGGGTACAGCCCGAGGAAGTAGTCTTTATGTAGCTTGGACATGCGCTGGGCGAGTTCGAAGAAGGTCTCACCGGTTTGGCGCATTTCGGTCAGTAACCGGGCCGAGGGGGTACGCTCGACGTCGTCGAGTTTCGCTCGCTGCTGTTCCAGCGCCGCCGTGTACGGACGAGCCGCCTCGCCGTGATCCAGCATCTCGCACAGCCCCTGCATCGCGTCCAGGAGTTCGCGTGCCCAATCCTTCATCGGGTAACGACGCCCCTCGCGGTTCAATGTCAGCCCCGGTTCGCGGCCCCGGCGCGCGACCTTGAGGTGATTGGCATCCAAGGCTTCCTGCTCGCTGCGGCCTATGGGTTCACTCTCTCGAAGCAGGCACAGCGCAAGAAATGCCTCGAGAAAGCGCAGCTTGTTCTGATTGACGCCGACCGGATCGAAGGCGCTCACGTCCAGAGCGCGAACTTCGACGTACTCCACACCCGCCCGTTGCAAAGCCTTCGTAGGCCGTTCCCCGGATCGAGCTATACGCTTTGGCCGGATGTAGCTGTAGTACTCGTTCTCGATCTGAAGTATGTTGGCGTTGAGCTGTACGTATTCGCCGTCGACCTTCACGCCGATTTTTTCATAGGGCGGGTAAGGCGTGGTGATGGCGCGGGAAAGGTCCCGCACGTATTCGCCCAAGCTGTTGACCGACACGCTCACCGTCGCCTGGTTCTTGTTGCGATAGCCGATGTCGCTCATGCGCAGCGACGTCCCATAGGGCTCGTGCACGGTGTCGCGATCCAGTGATGGCAGGTCGATCTCGCGCCCGGCGAAGAAGCTTTTGGACACGGCCGGGGAGGTGCCGAACAAATACAGAACCAGCCATCCGTACCGCCGGTAGTTGCGCAGCACGCCGAAGTACTGTTCGGAAACGAAGTCCTGTCCTGCCTGAGCGGATTTATTGACGTGCGCGAGCACATCCCACAAATCCGACGAGAACGAATAGTTGAAATGCACCCCGGATATCGCTTGCATGATGCGTCCGTAGCGCACGCCCAAGCCATGGCGATAGATAGTCTTCATTCTCCCGACATTGGACGTACCGAATTGCGCCAGGGGTATCCTGGCGTCGCTCTCGATCGCGCCGGGCATACTCGTTGACCACAGCAACTCGTCATCCAAGTGCCGGTAGACGAATTGGTGGATATCGCATAGATACTGCAGCAATTCCCAACTTTCGAGGAACGGCGGGGTCACCAGCTCGATCAGCGATTCGGAAAAATCGGTGGTGATGTGTTCGTTGGTGAGAGGCGCGCCCAACGCGTAGGGGTGCCGTGTCTGGACGATCTCGCCGGCGGGCGATACGCGCAGAGATTCCTTCTCCACGCCCTTCCGGCCACCGCGCAACACGCCTCGTTCGCCGGAATTGACCAGCCCTGCGAGCCGGCGCTCAAATTTCTTGTCGACCACGTTACGCAACCGAATCCCCAGGAGGAACGCAAATCAGCGCTAGTCGGCTAGGATACTTGAACTTAGCTTCGATTTTCTCAAAGTGGGCGTGCTCGGGCTATTCTCGGCAGGCTCCCGGCTCACGGCAGCTCCGCGATCACCTCGATTTGCACGAGGAAACGCGGATCCACCAAGCGCTGCACCTGCACCCAGGAGGTCGTGGGCAGGCGCTCTTTGGCGTAATATTCGAAGCGCAAATCCGAGGCCTTCAGCAAGGCCTCCATATCCGTCGTAAAAATCGTCTCCTTGACCACTTCCTCGAAATCGGCCCCGTGCGCCGCAAGCGTGCGCTGTATGTTCGAATAGGCAGCGCGCATTTGCCCCGCCATGTCGCCGGGCGCCACCAACCGGCCATCCTGATCGGCGGCCACCGAACCGGATATATACAAGGTCTTGTCGATCAACACGGCCTGCGAAAACCCGAAGTCCTTCTCGTAGGCGTTGAGATGAAACACCTGCTTGACACGCGCGGGCGGAGCCTCGGGCTCGTGTTCACGTTGGCAGGCGCCGAGCCCCAACGCAAGAATCAAGCCCACCATCCCTATGCTCCGGCTGACCATGGCACCCTCGCTTCGACTACCGGCGCGCCAGGAGTTCGGCACGAGTACGCAACGCACGCAACATTTTGGGCAAATCGCGCCGCAATGCCACGCGAACCAGCCATTGCGGAACCCAAAAACCTGGAGCTAAATCGACCCTGTAGTGTGCAACGGTGTAATCGCCGTCGCTCTTCAGATTCCAAAAGACATTCAAGGTCCTCAAATCCCCGGAAACACGCTCGATGGACACCGATACCGGCTTGTCATAGGTGGCCCGGATCTGGTAAGTCAGTTTCCTCACGTACCACGAATAGTCCAATACCTGTCGAATTCTTTGCCACGAGTTGTCCGGTGCCGTTTCGAGCACATCGCAACTGACGAGTCCCGGCACCAGTTCCAGAGCGTCTGCGCAGTCCGTTATCAACGACCATACGACTTCTCGTGGAGCATGGATCCGGACGGTCGCGTTCGCCCGGCCGGACTCCCCATCCGTATCGAGGACGACGCCGACATCGATGTCACCATGCTGTTCGACTTCTTGCGCAAGGGTCGCCCCGAACGAAGAAGCGGCGACCGACAAGCTCAATGAAAACAATAGGGCTGCACGCACAGCATAGTCTGACCCCCAGCGATTACGCCCGTTCATCTGGAATCACCATCAGGTGGTATTGCAGCTATGCCCGTGGCGGTCCCGCCCGCCGCCACCCACTGTCTGATTTTGGCGTCCAACGCGTCCAGCGGTATGGCTCCGTCCTTGATGACTTCGGTATGAAAATCGCGCAGGTCGAAGCGGGCGCCCAGAGTCTGCTGCGCGAGCGAGCGCAACCCTTGAATCTTGAGAAATCCCACGGTGCACGCCAACGCATCGGCCGGCAGCGCTACAGCCCGGTCGACGACTTCCTCGGCCGCCGCGTCGTCGCCGGGCACCTGGGCATGCAGGTACTCTAGCGCCTGTTGACGAGTCCACCCTTGCGCATGCAGGCCGGTGTCGATTACCAGTCCGGCAGCGCAATTCATCTGAGCGATCAACGGCCCGAATTTCGCTTCCGGATCAGGGTAAAGCCCAAGCTCGTCACCGAGCGTTGCGGCGTATAGCCCCCATCCATCGACGAACGCCGGCGCACCGCCGAATCGACGGAACCGCGGAAGGTCCGCCCGCTCGCGCTGAAGTTCGAGTTGGTAATGATGACCGGGCACGGCCTCGCGGAGGAATTGGGACGCGACCAGGATGGCGGGCCGCGTGTCGAGCGCAGCGGTGTTGACGAAGAGGACGGCGGCAATCATGCCGTTCGGTGCGCGAGGCCGATAGGACGCCGCCGGTTCAGCCGCATCGCGATATGCCTCAACGCTGCGAATACCGAACTCAGAGCGCGGAAAGGCGGCAAACAATGCCGGCGCGGTGGAAGCAACCTGCAATTTGACGTCCCGATAAGCACCCAACAGTTCCGCGGCGCTCCTATAGGAAAATCGCGGATCGCTGCGCACATGCGCGAAGAAGCCCTGCGCGTTGCCCGGGAATGGCGTCTCGGCCAGCAATGTCTGTACGCGCTGGTGCACCCGTTCGACCTCCGCAAGGCCGAGGGCGTGAAGCTGCGCCGGCGTGAGCGTCCCATCGGTCGCGCGCTTCACGAGATAGGCATACCAAGCGTCGCCGAGAGGCAGAGCCGACAGCCCGACGCTGTTCCGCGCGCGAGCCAGATATTCGTTCTGCAAGAAATCGTGCAACACGCGGTACGAAGGCAGAATTTTATCTTTCAGGAAGGCCGTGAGCTCGCCGCTCAACGGCGTCCGCCCCGCGTCGTCGGTACTGCCCGGAGCGGCGCGCATGGATTGATAGAACATATTGGCCTGCGTGTCGTCGCCCAATGCGGCAAGCTGCGGCAGCGTCTTCTCGACCAATACGCGCGGCAGCGTGTAACCGCGCCGCATTCCGTCGCGCATGTTGACTATTGCTTGATTCGTCCAGCGCACGAAACTCTCGGATCTGAGCCGCCAACTTTCGTAGTCTTTGGCGCTCGACAAGGCAACGCGCTCGGCGGCCGACGCCATCAGCGCGAACCGCTGCGGCATGCCGTCGTATGGGTTCACCGGCAATAGCTCGTACGGGTAGGTGAAGCCTTCTATCGCCAGCGCACGTTGTCGGCGAAACAGGTCGTACGTCAATTTCGATTCGGCGTCCAGGCCCGCCTGCGGAACGGACAGAATCTCCGAAAGATACCGCCGTTCCAGTGCCAAGGAGTCAGCCAATAACTGCGTAGCAATATTCTCCGCCGGCGGCTCACCACGCTCCATGTCGGCCCCGCCCCAGGAATACCACGGCGTCAAGGCGGCATTTTCGTCCCAATACCGTTCAACGATGCGCGCCAGACGGCCGCCTTGCGCTCCCGCATCAGCCGCTCGGGGCGGCGGCGGCGGCGGTCCGCCGCAGGCACAGAGGCACAGCGTGGCCAATCCCGGCAACACCCAATGAAAAAAACGAATCATGATGCGATTATAGGCCGGTGGCAGGGTCCATAATTCGCAGCTTGAGGCTGGCGCGGCCCATTCAGTGATGAGGGGACACCTATGTTGGTCGGATCTACCGTGCGCCGAGTCGCGATCATAGGCGGCGTACGCATTCCGTTCGCACGCGGCAACGGGGCCTACGCGCAAGCGAGCAACCAAGACATGCTCACCGCCAGCTTGCGGGGCGTCGCTGATCGCTATGGTCTGCAAGGTCAGCGGCTGGACGAAGTCGCTGCGGGTGCGGTCATGAAGCACTCGAGCCAATGGAATCTGACCCGAGAATCCGTGCTGGGATCCGGCCTCGCCGCGGAAACGCCCGGCCTCGATTTGCAGCGTGCCTGCGGAACGAGCCTGGAAGCTGCTATTTTGCTGGGCAACAAGATAGCGCTCGGACAGATCGACTGTGCGATCGCAGCCGGTGTGGACACCGTCAGCGATCCTCCGGTGGTCTTCCCGAAGAGCTTTCAACAACTGTTGCTGACGAGTTTTCGTGGCAAGACCGTCCCGCAGCGTTTGGCTCCTTGGCTGAGCCTGCGTGTGCAGCATCTGCGGCCGGTGCTTCCCGGTATCGCCGAACCGCGAACCGGCCTATCGATGGGCGAAAGCGCGGAACTCATGGTCAAAACCTGGGGTGTCAGCCGTGCGGACCAAGATCAGCTGGCACTGGAAAGCCACCAAAAGGCTGCCGCCGCCTATGCGGCAGGTTTTTATGCGGATCTGGTGCGCGGTTATCTGGGGCTCACCCGAGACAACAACATTCGCACCGATTCCAGCCTGGATAAACTCGCCAGGCTACAGCCGGTATTCGATACGTCCGGCACCGGCACGTTGACAGCGGGGAATTCGACTCCCATGACCGACGGAGCCTCTGCGGTACTCATGGCGTCCGAGGCGTGGGCGCGCGAACGAGATCTGCCCGTGTTGGCGTATCTGACCTACGGAAGGGTCGCTGCCGTTGATTTCGGCGACAAGAAAGAAGGTCTACTGATGGCGCCCGCCTACGCCGTGCCGCGTATGCTCAGGGATGCACACCTCGAGCTGCAGGATTTCGATTTCTATGAGATTCACGAGGCCTTCGCGGGCCAGGTACTATGCACTCTCAAGGCGTGGGCCGACCCCGCTTTCTGCCGTGATAAACTCAGGTTACCGGGCGCTCTCGGCAGCATCGATCGATCCAGGCTCAACGTGAAAGGCGGCAGCCTCGCGATGGGGCATCCGTTCGCGGCCACCGGCACACGCATCGTCGCGACGCTCGCCAAAATTCTGCATGAAAATACCGCCAAACGAGGGTTGATCTCTATTTGTACGGCCGGCGGCATGGGCGTCACGGCAATCCTGGAGCGTTGAAGGGCATCCCGGGACGTTGAGGATTGTTGAGCGTCCCCGAACGAACGCGTTATCCTCTGCGCCCACATTCAACCACGACTTCAAGGATGCGGGCACATGGGACACGACATTGAGCTCACAACTGCCGACGGCCACCGCCTGTCAGCGTATCTTGCAGAACCCGGCGGCAAACCGCGCGGCGGCATCGTCGTGGTACAGGAAATCTTCGGCGTCACACGCCACATTCGCGACGTGGCGGACCAGTACGCGGCGGCGGGATATGCCGCGATCGCACCGGCCTTGTTCGATCGGGTGGAGCGCGGTGTCGACGTTGCCTACACCGATCTCCAAAAGGCCCGAGGTTACGTGAAAGACATGAATACCGACAAAGTCATGCTGGACCTTGCGGCGGCGGTGGAGCGCGTGCGGGCTGCGGGGAAGGTCGGGGTCGTGGGCTATTGTTGGGGCGGCTTGCTCAGCTTTCTGGCAGCCGCGCGATTGAAGATCGACGCTGCGATTGCCTACTATGGCGGCGGCATCCATCAGCATCTCGCCGAAAAGCCACGCGTCCCCATGATGTTCCACTTCGGAGAGAAAGACTCGCATATCCCTCTATCCGCGGTGGAGGCGATCAAGGCCGCCAACCCACAAGGCATTTTTCATCTTTATCCGGCCGAGCATGGCTTCAACTGCACGGATCGCGCGAGTTTCGAGCCGACCTGTGCGAAGCTCGCGTTCGAGCGTAGCGTGGAGTTTTTCCACACGCAGGTCGGTTAAAATCGGACCCAACTATGAAACTCCAAGATCCACAATTGTTCTGCGAATTAGGCTTCATCGACGGCAACTGGGTCGCGGCGGATGGCGGCGGCACGCTACCGGTGCACAACCCCGCTACGACTGCGGCATTGGGCGTCATTCCCAACATGGGAACGGCGGAAACGCGGCGCGCAATCACCGCGGCTGCTCTGGCCTTGCCGTCATGGGCAGCTCGCACCGCCAAAGATCGATCCGTCATCATGCGACGCTGGTTCGATCTCATGCTCGCCAATCTGGACGACCTGGCAATCCTCATGACCGCGGAGCAAGGCAAGCCGCTGGCCGAGTCCAAGGGCGAAATCGCCTACGCTGCCTCGTTCATCGAATGGTTCGCAGAGGAAGGTAAGCGGCTGTACGGCGACATTATTCCCGGACACCAAGCGGATAAGCGGATTTTGGTGCTGCGCCAACCGGTTGGCGTAGTAGCGGCCATTACCCCGTGGAATTTTCCTTCCGCCATGATTACGCGCAAGGCCGGACCCGCCCTGGCGGCCGGTTGCACCATGGTATGCAAGCCGGCCACTCAGACACCCTACTCTGCGCTGGCGCTCGCCGAACTTAGCCGTAGAGCCGGCGTTCCCGCCGGCGTATTCAACGTGGTCACGGGTTCTGCGGCCGCGATCGGCGGCGAGATGACCAGCAATCCAAAGGTTCGCAAAGTCACTTTCACCGGTTCGACCGATGTCGGCAAGAAATTGATGGCGCAATGTGCCGGCACCGTCAAAAAGCTGTCGCTCGAACTTGGCGGCAATGCACCGTTCATCGTATTCGACGATGCCGATCTGGACGCCGCGGTTCAGGGAGCCATCGCCAGCAAGTACCGGAACACCGGGCAAACCTGCGTATGCGCGAATCGACTGTTGGTCCAAGACGGCGTATACGAGGAATTTTCGAAGAAACTGGCCGCCGCCGTCGGCAAATTGCGCGTGGGCGACGGCCTGGCCGGCGTCACTGATCAAGGGCCGCTAATCGACGCCAAGGCAGTCGCCAAGGTGGAAGAGCATATCGCGGATGCCTTGAGTCAAGGCGCGAGCGTGATGCTGGGCGGCAAGCGACACGCCCTCGGGGGCACTTTCTTCGAACCGACGATTCTCACCGGCGTGACTTCGCATATGCTGGTTGCTCGCGAAGAGACGTTCGGACCGATCGCGCCGTTGTTCAAATTCCATTCCGAAGCGCAAGCCATCGCCATGGCGAACGACACCGAGTTCGGTCTCGCGGCATATTTGTACACCCGCGATTTGGCCCGCAGTTGGCGGGTATCGGAGGCCATTGAATACGGCATCGTTGGTTTGAACACGGGAATCATTTCCACGGAGGTCGCACCGTTCGGCGGAGTAAAGGAGTCCGGCACCGGCCGTGAAGGCTCGAAGTACGGAATATTGGACTACACCGAATTGAAATACATCTGCGTGGGCGGAGTGAGCTAACGGAGCCGTGCTCGGACGATTCCTCGAGTTTTCGATCGCCACGCCGGATATTCGAGCTTCGCTGGATTTTTACGGCAAGCTCGGATTCTCCCAGGCTGAAGTCGGTGAAGCTTGGACTCATCCGTATGCCGTTCTGACCGACGGCAGAGTCTGCTTGGGATTGCATCAGCAAAGCACTTTTGAGCCGTCCACTACATTCGTCAAGCCGGATCTTCTCAAACACCTGGACGGCCTGGAACGATTGGGACTCGAGTTTGAATTTCGGCGTCTTGCGAACGACGTGTTCAACGAGATTGGTTGGCGCGATCCGTCGGGCCACTTGATTCGGCTGGTCGAAGCGCGGACTTTTTCGCCGAGCAAGCGCAAGACCATCGACACGTCGTTGTGCGGCTATTTCCTCGAGATCGCACTGCCGGCACCGAGCCGCGACGCCGCCAAGAGTCACTGGGAGCAATTCGGGTTCGTCGGCATGGACGAGCTGGACGCGATGCTGCCCCACGTTTCCTGCACCAGCGACACCATCGACATCGGATTGTATGAGCCTGCTCATCTACGAGAGCCTGCGCTGCTGTTCGAGGTCGATGATATCGGCGAGACGTTGGGCCGCCTCGACGCGCTCGGCATCGCGGCGAACGGACGCATGCCGGCGCCGCTTCGACAAACGCGCGCCGCGATGCTGACGGCACCCGAAGGAACCGCCATTTTGCTGTCGGCAGCGGCGCCGTGAGGGGCGAAGCGCAGCGGCGGCCCGCAGGGCGAGGTGCGCAAGCACCGAGTACCGACACTAGCCCTTTAGCGCTACCAATTTGAATTTGACGATGAATTCATCCTGAACCCGCAGCGCTCCGAGCATCAGGCTGAACGGTGTGAGGCCCATATCGGACTGCCGCAACACCACCGTCCCGGATGCCGATAGCCAGCCTGCCGAGGTCTCGAGGACGAACGGAACCACCAGTGTCGCCTGGTGGCCCGCCACGTCGACGGTCAGTCTTGCCGTCAATGTGCCGGGCGCCTGGGTGCCCGGCGCCTGCGTCACGGCGATGCTGGAGAGTGTAATGCTGGGAAAGCGATCGGCATCGAGCAAAGCCGTGCTCAGCATGTTGCGCAGAGTTCCCGATTTTGCGTCCTCGGCGACTTCTCCGGAGAAATCCGTACCCTCTTCCGCGCGCGCGCCGGGGTCATCCACCACGAAATCGGCGACCGGAATGCGAACCGAAAACGATGCGGCGGAAGCCGGCTCCGCGGCAGCCACCCAACCATCAACGGCGCGATTGACAATGACATGATTGTGACCGAATTGCGCCAGAGGGCCCGCACGATAGACCAAGAGCCGTAGTTCGGATCGGGCGGAATCGATATGATAGGCGGTGATCCCGAGGGGCTCTGCGTGCGCCGCGGCCGCGGCGGCGTTTTGCGTCCGTCGCACTTCTGGCGCGCCGCAGGCCGCCAGCAGCGCCGCGGTTAAGATCACGCCGCATGTTTTGAACATGATGGGTTTCCGGTTGTCTTGTTAGACTACGTTGCGCCGCAGTCTGCGCTTGGAGCGTCTCGATGCCAAATCAGAAAATTCCCCCGACGCGCTACAGCGCGGTTGCCCAGTTGTTCCACTGGGTCATCGCGGCGCTTATCGTCACGCAATTCGTGCTGGCGTGGACGGCGGATGACTTGCCCCTTGGGATGCATAAACTGGCGTTGCTCGCACGGCACAAAAGCTTCGGGATGACGGTGTTCATGCTTGCCATCCTCCGCCTTCTCTGGCGCTTCTGGAATCCGCCGCCTGAATTACCCGCCAGCATGACGCCGATCGAGCACATGCTCGCGCGAGCGACACACATCGCATTCTATGTGCTCTTGTTCGCCATGCCGCTCACGGGCTGGACTATGTCGTCCGCCAAGAACTATTCGGTCAGTTGGTTTGGGTTGTTCACTTGGCCCAACCTCATCGCTCCAAACGACGCGGCCTTCGATTTTCTGAAATCGACCCACGATTATTTGAGCTATGCACTTTTCGCGATCGCCATATTGCACATTCTCGCCGCGCTCAAACACCATTTCTGGAATAAGGACGATGTGTTCTTGCGCATGCTGCCCCTTACCAAATTGTCAAAGGCCAAGTCGGAGAGACGCCCATGATGAGACGAGCCGCGATGTCGTTTGCAATTCTGTCGCTCGCGACCGCGGCGGGCACGGTCCGCGCCGCCGATGCGGCGACGAGCTATACGGCGGACCCGACACCCAGCCGGCTGGAGTTCATCGGCGTCCAGGCGGGAGCTGAATTCAAAGGCAGCTTTCATAAATTCACCGCCGCCGTCGACTTTGCGCCCGAGGCATTGGCGAACGCGCATTTCGACGTGCAGATCGACCTGAATTCGCTCGATACCATGGACAAGGATCGCGACAAGACCATGCGCGGGCCGGACATTTTCGACATCGCGCATTTTCCGACGGCTCACTACGTGACACGCAGTTTCACCAAGACCGCGACGGGTTATAGCGCTGCCGGGACGCTGACCCTGCACGGCGTCACCAAGGACGTGCCCATCGATTTTCAGTTCGTCTCGGCGCCCGGCGGTGCCAAACTCGAGGGCACCGCGAAACTCAAGCGTCTGGATTTCGGCGTAGGGCAGGGCGACTGGAAGAGCACCGAGTGGGTGGGAGATGTGGTGAAAGTGTCTTTCTCGCTCGTGCTGAAACCCAAGCCTTGAGGGCGGCTCGGTCTTAGGGATTACCGAGGCTCACGCACGGTCGGCGACGGCGACGCAGCGAGCTCGCCGATCCAGATCCTTCTCGATCTCGGCGATGTTGACGTCGGGCACTCCGGCAAGTTCGATGCAGCGCCGGCTCAGCGCACCGGCAATTCGCGCGACTTCTGCACCGTGCGCAGCGCGAAACTCGAGTGAACGCGAGCCACGTTCGGCAACCGCGTGAGATGCTGGCTGTGAAGCCGTTCAAAATCGGCGGTATCGGCGAGCACCACCCGCAGTAGGTAATCGTATTCGCCGGACATCAGATAGCACTCCATCACTTCGGGTACCTTGCGCGCGGCTTCCTCGAAGGCGTGAAGGTGCGCCTGCTCCTGGCGCTCCAGGGTGATGTTGACGAAGACATTCACCGGGCAGCCCGCCTTTTGTTGGTTGATGAGCGCCGCGTACCCCTCGATGAACCCGGCATCCTCGAGCGCTCGCACCCGCCTCAGGCAGGCAGATTCCGAGAGACTGACACTCTCGGCCAACTGGCTGTTGGTGATGCGGCCATCGAGTTGCAGCGCCCGCACGATCGCTCGATCGTAACGATCCAGTTTCAACCTCAGGTCCGACTCCATGTGCGCTCCTCCTGAAATGCAGCTGCAGCTGTTGGTGCGGCCGCGGCAGTTTATTCGGCTTTCGCCCGACGCGACATTTTATTGCGCCGATTCGGCGATTTGACGCTGATTCTGCCATTTATGCCGGCATGTCGACGCATTTTTGCAATGTTTCACCCCGATCGCGGCTTAAGCTAGGCAATCTCCACAACCGCCCACCCACCACTGCCACCGGAGCTAATCCATGAAAATCGGCGTCCCGAAAGAGATCAAGATTCACGAATATCGGGTGGGACTGGTGCCTGCGGGGGTGCGCGAACTGGTCGACGCCGGTCATCAGGTCCTGGTGCAGACCGGCGCCGGAGCGGGAATCGGGTTCGACGATTCACACTATCAAGCGGCGGGCGCGAAGGTTGCAGCGAGGGCCGAAGACGTGTTTTCGACGTCCGACCTGATCGTGAAGGTCAAAGAGCCGCAGCTTGCCGAGTGCCGGCAACTGACCAAGGGGCAGGTCCTGTTCACGTATCTTCATTTGGCAGCCGATCGCGAGCAAGCTGAAGCGCTCATTGCCTCGAAGGCCACGGCTATCGCTTACGAAACGGTGACGGCCTCCGACGGATCGCTGCCCCTGCTGACTCCGATGAGCGAAGTGGCAGGACGCATGTCCGTGCAGGTGGGTGCCAACTGCTTACAGAAGGCCAATGGCGGATTCGGCGTGCTGCTCGGCGGCGTGCCCGGCGTGACGCCGGCCAAGGTGGTGATACTGGGCGGTGGTGTCTCGGGCACGCATGCGGCTGAAATGGCGGTGGGTTTGCGGGCCGACGTCACGGTTGTGGATCGATCGGTTAAGCGGCTGCGCGAACTCTCTGCGATATTTGGGAGCCAGCTCAAAACGGTCTATTCGACGGCGAACACCATCGAAGACCTGGTGCGCGACGCCGACCTGGTCATCGGTGCCGTGCTGATCACCGGTGCCGCCGCGCCCAAGCTGGTGACGCGAGCGATGGTGAAGACCATGAAGCCCGGCACCGTGCTGGTTGATATCGCCATCGATCAGGGCGGTTGTTTCGAAACCAGCCGCCCCACCACACATGCAGAACCCACCTTCGTATTGGACGGGGTGATTCATTACTGCGTGACCAATATGCCCGGCGCGGTGCCGCGCACCTCGACTTTCGCCTTGACCAACGCAACATTGCCGTACGTCCGATCGCTCGCCGACTGTGGCTGGCAGCAAGCGGTCGCCAAAGACTCAGGTTTGGCGCGCGGCGTTAATGTCCATGACGGGGTGCTGACTCATGAAGCGGTGGCGAACGCTCTCAGGCTCGAACATCGAGCGTATCGGGCTGCCTGACGGACGCACCCAAAAACGTTTCCGCGGAAACGTGCGCCAGCGCAAAGCCTGGACGGTATCCCTTGAACGACGCGTCAACGCCGCCGTGCCAGGCAGCCACGTTGAAGTCGATATTCCTTCTGTCTGACGGTCCGCGCCCTCGCTCCTTGCATAGCCTATGAATCAGCCGGGGATGAGCTCGTGTGGCGTCGTGCGCCGTCGTTACTACTGTACGACCGATCAATTACGCTCGCCTCCCTACCACCGCCGCATTCGAGCGCGTGCGCTGGAGGGATTCCTTGCTGATCGTTGTCGGTAAGTGAGCGGATTTTTTAACCACATTTGAACCGGCTCGCTCATGCTCGAAAGCGCTGAGCTGTGCTTAAATATGTGCGAACAATAAAAAGGCGATTGCATGGCCAATAAGCGGTCGGTGCCCAAATTTCATCGTGAAACCCCCGCGGTGCGCCGTGAAGCGCTCGTGGACGCTACCTTGCGCTGCCTCAAGCAGCACGGCCACGAAGGCGTATCCGTGCGACGCATCAGCGCGGCGGCAGGCGTGTCCATTGGATTGATCAACCACCATTTCCCCAGTAAATCGGGTCTGGTGGCGGAGACCTATGAGACGCTGGCGCTATCGCTCCAGGACTCCATCCGTCGGCAGGCGGACAATCGCGCGGCTTCGCCCCGCGACAGGCTCAGCGGATTTTTTCGCGCTTCCTTCGCGCCGGAAATCCTCGACCCGGAGCTGTTCAATGTTTGGCTGGTGTTCTGGAGCATGGTGGCGCACTCGCCGGAAATTCGCGAAGTGCATGACCGCACCTATGGAAAATATCGTGCGATTTTGGAAACCCTGCTGGGGCAACTCGCGCAATCCGGTGCTGCACCGCAATTCAGATTGCGTCCGGCCGCCATTGCGCTGGCGGCCCTGCTCGACGGACTGTGGGTGGAACTGAGCCTGAGCGCCACGACGTTCAAGCCGCGCGAAGCCATCGCGCTTTGCGAAGACTGGGTCAACGCCCTCTGCAATGGGGCCTTCCCAAGGTTGCTCCGAACCGGCTCGAACAGCGGGAAATCGGGCGCGCCGGTAGTGCGTCGCAAAGCGTAGTCTGCGTACCGCGCTCCATGTGGCGTGACGCACAGCCCAAGTTCTGCCGATGCGCCGGGGGCCGATGCGCCGTGTGGATGGCCTTGTTATACTAACGTTCAACAAGGTTTGAAGGGCTCGACCGCCATGGATGCACAACGTTCGCTCAGACACGATCAATCGGCTGCAAACACGTCGACCCTCGACGGATTCAGTCTCCCCGGGTGGATATACCGAGATCAGGATTTCTTGGCAGCGGAAAAATACCGGGTTTTTGCCACATCCTGGCAAATCGTCTGCCATCTGAACGACATTCCGAATTCGGGCGACTATCACACGTTGGATTTCTTGGGTGACCCTTTGGTGGCGGTGCGCAGCCAAGACGGAGGCGTCAAGGCGTTTTTCAACGTTTGCCGGCACCGCGGGGCGCGGATACTGGATAGCGGCTCGGGGCATTGCACCGGACGCATCGTCTGCCCCTATCATGCCTGGACCTACGACTTGGACGGGCACCTCACTGCCATACCGCACCGCAAGGAGTTCGACGGCTTCTCGCCGGATGATTACGGACTGAAAACGGTGGAGACCGAGATCTACAAGGGGTTCATCTTCGTGCGTCTGCAGTCGGGGTTGCCCAGCGTCGCAGAGATGCTCGCGCCGTACCAGAGCGAACTGGCCGCGTACCGGCTCGAGGAGTTGCAACCCTTGGGCCGGGTAACACTGCGCACACGCCACGTAAACTGGAAGAACGTCACCGATAACTATTCCGACGGGATGCACATTACCGTCGCGCATCCCGGCCTCACTCGCCTATTTGGACACAGCTACGGCATCGAGGCTCAGCCCTGGGTGGACAAGATGTTCGGCTTTTTGCGCGATGCTCCCTCCTCGCAGCGGTCGGAGCGGATGTACCAATCGGTGCTGCCGCGCGTACCGCACCTTGCCGATGAGCGGCAGCGCTTGTGGATCTACTTCAAGCTGTGGCCCAACGTCGCGTTCGACATTTACCCGGATCAGGTCGACTTCATGCAGATGATTCCAATCTCGCCAACCGAAACGCTGATCCGCGAGATCGCCTATGCGCACCCGGATGGCCGGCGTGAAATGCGCGCGGCTCGCTACTTGAATTGGCGCATCAATCGCCGGGTGAGCGCCGAGGACAGAGCGCTCATCGAGCGAGTCCAAACCGGTATGGGCTCGCGCAGTTTCAGTCCCGGACCGCTTGGCCGGAACGAAGTCTCGCTGCGCAGCTTCGCCCGCCGCATGCGCGAACTCATACCGGAGAGCCGGCTGGAGCGTGCTCCGGTGGCGGGCTGGGCACAGCGCTATGAAATGCGGCCAACCCGTGGCTGAGTCCTCCTTGCGTGATGTAGTCATCATCGGCGGCGGCCACAACGGTCTGGTTTGCGCTGCCTACCTGGCGTCCGCAGGACTCAAAGTCACCGTTCTGGAACGACGCGGCGTGGTGGGCGGAGCGGCGGTTACCGAGGAATTTCACCCGGGCTTTCGAAATTCCGTAGCCGCGTATACCGTGTCGTTGCTCAACCCCAAAGTCATTCGCGATCTCGACTTGCCGCGCCACGGCTTGCGCATCGTGGAGCGCAAGTTGTCGAATTTCTTACCGCTGGATGACACCCGGTACCTCAAAATCGGGGCCGGCAAGACCGAACAGGAAGTGGCCAAATATTCCGCGCGAGATGCTGTGCGCTTGGCCGATTATGCTGAGCGCCTCGAAGTGGTCGCCGACGTTCTGCGCGATCTGGTGCTCGAGACGCCGCCCAATGTTACCGCGGGAAGCTGGCTCGAAGCGCTGCCCGAACTGCTCCGCAGCGCACGTCTGGGCAAGAGAATCGCCAAGCTCGATATGGCCATGCGCCGTGAATTGCTGGATTTGTTCGTAAAATCCGCCGGCGACTATCTCGATGGGTGGTTCGAGAGCGCACCCATCAAAGCCGCCTACGGATTCGACGGCATCGTCGGCAACTACGCGAGTCCCTACGCCGCGGGCTCAGCCTACGTGCTGTTGCATCACGTCTTCGGCGAAGTCAACGGCAAGAAGGGCGCCTGGGGCCATGCCATCGGCGGCATGGGCGCCATATCCCAAGCCATGTCCAAGGCGGCGGCCGAGCGTGGCGTGGAAATTCGGGTGTCGAGCCCGGTGCGCGAAGTCATCGTCGAAGCAGGGCGTGCGGTCGGCGTGGTTCTGGAGAACGGCGAGGCGATCCGAGCGCGCAGCGTGGTATCGAATCTGAACCCGAAATTGCTGTACGGCAAGCTGATCGACCCATCGGTTCTGGAGAGAAATTTTCGCGAACGCATGAACAACTGGCGCTGCGGCTCCGGCACGTTCCGAATGAACGTCGCTCTGTCGGAGTTGCCGGATTTCAAGACACTGCCGGGCCGCGCGCTTGCCGAGCACCATACCTCCGGCATCATCATGGCGCCGAGCCTCGCCTACATGGATCAGGCCTACCTGGATGCGAAGTCGGGCGGTTGGTCGAAGCAGCCCATCGTCGAGATGCTGATTCCGTCGACACTGGACGATAGCCTCGCACCTCCCGGCCGGCACGTCGCGAGCTTGTTCTGCCAGCACGTCGCACCTGCACTGCCCAACGGAATGTCGTGGGACGACCGCCGCGATCAAGTTGCGGATGTCATGATCGATTTAGTGAACAGTCATGCACCCAACTTCAAGGCATCCGTGCTTGGACGCCAAATCATGAGTCCGCTCGATCTGGAGCGCACCTTCGGCCTGATCGGCGGCGACATCTTCCACGGCGCGCTCTCCTTGGACCAATTGTTTTCCGCTCGGCCCATGCTCGGCCACGGCGACTATCGCGGCCCGCTGAAAGGTTTGTACATGTGCGGTTCCGGTACCCATCCCGGCGGCGGCGTTACGGGTGCGCCCGGTCACAACTCGGCAAGGGAGATCATTGCGGATTTTCGGCGCGGACGGTTGAAACAGGCCTGAGCCTCAGGCGTCTTCAAGAGCTTTGTGATTGCAGCAAGCTCGCCAGCCGTTGGCCATCGATGTTTCCACCGCTGATGATCACCCCAACGCGCTGCCCGGCAAGCCGTGTACCGAGCGCGCGCGCCGCCGCGAAGCCGAGGCAGCCGGTGGGCTCCACCACGATTTTCATTCGAGTTGCGAAGAATCGCATGCAATCGATCAATTCATCATCCGATGCGGTCAGCACGTCAGCCACGTCGCGCTGAATGATCTCGAATGTATAGCGACCGAGAGCCTGTGTCTGCGCGCCGTCAGCGATGGTCTTGGGGACTTCGATACGCACGATGGCGCCCCGTCGAAATGATTGTTGGCCGTCGTTTCCGGTCTCAGGTTCGACTCCGTACACCGCGCAGCCGGGGGATAAGGCCTTGGCCGCCAATGCCGAGCCGCTCAGGAGACCGCCGCCGCCGAGACACACGAACAAACTGTCGAGAGAGCCCGCCTGTTCGATGAGTTCGGCCGCCGCGGTGCCCTGCCCGGCAATGACGTCGGGGTGATCATAGGGCGGAACGACCGTCGAGCCTCGCGCATCAGCCAACGCTTCAGCGATTTTCTCACGGTTTTCGCGGTAGCGATCGTACGTCACGATGGTGCCGCCGTAAGCGCGCGTGGCCTCGAGTTTGGACAGCGGCGCGTCGTCGGGCATGACGATGGTGGCATCGATGCCGAGAATGCGTGCCGCCAATGCGACCGCCTGCGCGTGATTTCCGGACGAGAATGCGATCACACCGCGGGCACGCGCGTCCGGCTCGAGCTTGGATAGAGCGTTGAACGCACCGCGAAACTTGAAAGCTCCCATGCGCTGGAAGTTCTCGCACTTGAAAAACACGCTCGCACCCAATGTCTCGTCGACGATGCGCGATGTCATCACCGGAGTGAGGTGGGCAATTCCAAGGAGCCTACCTGCAGCGGCCTCGACGTCCGCATACGTGGGTAATTTCATCGTCCACCCGCTCCGGGGGCGCTAGCCAAGCGGCGACACGCCAAAGAGTCGAACATGCGCCCAACCAATGAAAAACACATACAGCGCGAGTCCTAGCATGACGGCTATGAGATCGTTGAACCGGCCCGGAGGCGCCGTTCGTAGGGTCTGCGGCCGGCGCTTCAAGGAGATTCGATCCATGACCGCCCAGGCCATGAACCCGCCGAACAGCAGCACGTCGGCCAACGCGCCGTTGGCGAGCAAATGGCCGAAGGCCCAAAATTTCACGGCGGCCAGCATCGGGTGCTTCGTCGCGGCTTTGATCCGCCCCGGCAGATAGGCGGCAAGAATCAACGGAAACACCGGCAACATGAAAAGAAATGTGACATGCCGCATCCAGTGCGGCGGCGTGTACAGCGTCACCGGTGACTGCCGCGCCAATCCGAAACCGTAAACGATCAGCGCAAAGCCGATCAGCGAAACCAAGGCATAGCCGGCCTTCCAAGGCCCTTCACCCAGGCTGTTGCGCGCGCGGATACGAACCTCGGGCGCGAAGATCGCGATGGAATGCACCCCGAGAAAAACCACCAAGCCAGCGACCAATATGGCCATGTTGCCTCCGTCCTACTTTTTCCCGCGTGATTTGCGTTTGTTTGCTTTGCGCGGCGGTTTGGCACGCTTGCGAGTGCGGGCGGGTGCTTTGCGCGCCGGTTTGGCACGCTGGGAGGCGCTTCCAAGCGGCGCCGCTCTTTTCGCACCCGTTCGTTTGGCACCCGCTCTTTTCGCGGCCGCTCTTTTCACGTCCACTTTTTTCGCGTTAGTTCTCTTCTTCGGCTTCGTCGGCTTCTTGTTGCGGTTCGCTTGCTGGGGTGCGCGCACTGACTTTGCCACGCGCACGCGTTTGCGCCCTTTTGCGACAGCCGCGCGAGTACGGCGCGCGGTGGGAAGCGCGACGGCCCCCGGCGCTCCGCGTAGCTGCTCGAGGATGGCCGGATTTTCGAGAGTGGACACGTCCTGGGTGATTTCTTCGCCGTGCGCAATGGAACGCAGCAAGCGTCGCATGATTTTCCCCGACCGAGTTTTCGGCAGGTTCTCCGTAAAGCGGATCTCGTCGGGCTTGGCGATGGGGCTGAGCTGGTCTGCCACCCAGGCCCGCAATTCCTCGATCAACGCGGCGGCCACCGTCGCCTCCGGGCGGTCGACGTTGAGTACCACATAGGCAAATACCGATTCACCCTTGATGTCGTGAGGCTTGCCGACTACGGCGGCCTCGGCCACGCGCGGATGCGCAACCAAAGCAGATTCGATTTCCATGGTGCCGAGGCGGTGGCCGGCAACATTCAGTACGTCGTCGATGCGGCCCATGATCCAATAATAGCCGTCGGCATCGCGGTGGGCGGAATCGCCCGCGACGTAATATCGGTTGCCGAATTTCTGCCAATAGGTCTGCAGGTACCTATCGTTATCACCCCAGATGGTGCGCAGCATCGAAGGCCAGGGCCGCTTGATCACCAGATAACCGCCGGCATCCGGTGTTTTTACCGGGCGGCCTTCCTCATCGACGATATCCGCAAAAATCCCGGGCAGCGGTTTGGCGCAAGAGCCAGGCTTGGTCGGCGTCACGGCCGGGACCGGCGTCATCATGATGGCGCCGGTTTCGGTTTGCCACCACGTATCGACGATGGGGCAGCGCGTCCTACCGATGATTCGGTGATACCACATCCATGCTTCCGGGTTGATCGGCTCGCCCACGCTGCCGAGAAGCCGCAACTTGCTCAGGTCGTACTTTGCCGGGATGGCATCGCCCAACTTCATCAGCGCACGGATGGCAGTGGGCGCCGTATAAAAAATACTGACGCCGTGCGTTTCACATATCTTCCAAAAGCGCCCGCCGTCGGGAAACATCGGCGCACCCTCGTACATCATCAGCGTGGCGCCGGCCGCGAGCGGCCCGTACGTGACATAGGTGTGACCGGTCACCCAACCGACATCTGCCGTACACCAGAACACGTCGCTGTCCTTGAGGTCGAAGGTCCAACGAGTACTCATCTTGGCGTTGAGCAAATACCCAGCGCTCGAGTGTTGAATGCCCTTGGGCTTGCCCGTGGATCCCGACGTATAGAGCAAGAACAGCGGGTGCTCCGCATCCACCCATTCCGGTTCGCAGGTCGCGTTTTGGCCGGCAACGGCATCGTGCCACCAAACGTCGCGGCCGGTAAGCATGTCGCAGTCACCGCCCGTGCGGTGATAAACGATGACGTTTTGCACGGTCGGGCAGCCGTCGGCAAGCGATTTGTCCACGGCGCGCTTGAGGTCGACCGTGTGGCCGCCGCGCCAGCCGCCGTCCGCCGTGATCACGAGCTTGGCACCGGCATCTTCGATCCGGTCCTTGACGGCGTTGGAGGAAAAGCCGCCGAAAACCACCGAATGCACCGCACCGATGCGGGCACAGGCCTGCATGGCAATCACGGCTTCCGGAATCAAGGGCATGTAGATGACGACGCGGTCGCCTTTACTTATACCGTTGGCTTTGAGCGCGTTTGCGAACCGGCACACCTCGGCGTGCAAATCGCCGTAGGTGAGCTTGCGCACGTCGCCGGGTTCACCCTCGAATATGATCGCCACCCGGTCGGCAGCGTCGGCGAGATGCACATCCAGGCAGTTGTGCGACACATTTAGCAGCCCATCGGCAAACCACCGGTAGTTGGGCGCATCGGTATCATCGAGGGGCACGGTGAACGGGCGATGCCATTCGATTTCGGCCACCGCGAGATCTGCCCAGAAGCCCACATAGTCTTCGCCCGCCTTTCTGTGCAAATTCGCCAGGTCCGCGGCCTTCAACGTCGCGGTCCGGCGGAACTGCGCAGGCGGAGGGAACACGCGGTTCTCCTGCAGTACGGATTGAATGTTCTTCTGCGCCACAGCCTTACTCCCAGCCCTGTCGTATTTGGGGGGCCCAGTTTAGAGGGTTGTTCGAGCGCCTGCGATACGCCGCGCCTGTTGGCGTAAAATATTACCGAAACCATGAGTGTCGAAAAACGCCTCGAGGCGGACAGTGTCCGGCGGGCGCGGCTTCAACTCCTCGAGCGTGAATTCGAGTGGGATGTTGCAGACTATGCCCGTCAGCCGTCGGGCCAAATAAGCGGCTTCTTTGTGAGCGACCAGCCGCGCCGCCACCGCGGCGGCGCCGCGCAACTTCAATGCGGGCACACGCTCGAGATTCGCATACAGTTCATCGAGTGAGCCGAAGATCGCGAACAATTCAGCGGCGGTCTTCTTTCCGATGCCAGGCACGCCGGGAATGTTATCGACGGTATCCCCCGTGAGGGCCAGGAAGTCCGCGATCAGTTCCGGGATGGCGCCGAAGCGCGGCCCGATCTCATGGTATTGATAGCGGGTATTGCCGCTGTAATCCCAGAATACGTCGCCGTCTCGAATGAGTTGCGAAAGATCCTTGTCGCGGGTCACCACCACGTTTCGCAACCCGGCCGCGCGCGAGCGCGCCGCCATCGTACCGATGATGTCATCGGCTTCGTATTCGGCGCTGGCGAACTCCGCCAAGCCCATATGACGACAAAATTCGCGGCACAAGGCGAACTGGCGCTCCAAATCGAGGGGCGGCGCTTCCCGATTGGCCTTGTATGCAGGATAGATGCCATTGCGAAACGAGGTCTCGCTGCGCTGGCTCTGGTCGAAGGCTACGCCGATGCGCTCAGGCCTGACCTGTTCGAGAAGATCGGAGATGAACCGCGCGAAACCGTACAAAGCGTGGGTGGCATTGCCGTCCGCATCCACCATATCCGGCGGCATCGAGTGATACGCCCGAAAAATGAAATAGCTGGCGTCGATGTGGTAGACGACGCCGGAACGCGAGCCGGTATGCACGGCGGGAGTATACGCTCCGCCGGAAAGGTCGGGGCGGCGACCCGCTTCCGGCATTTACATGGGCCAGCGTTGCATCCGCTCGTGCAGCGGGCTGGATCGCGGAAAGTGCGCGATCAAGTATTCCATCTGGTCCGCCAATACCCGGCGGCCCTTCAGAAAGATATATTCGGCATAAGTCGGCGTAAACGGCACAGCCAAAAGCTGCATGCCGGCCTGCTCCGGTGTTCGGGATGCCTTGGCGTTGTTGCAGCGGCGGCAGGCCGACACGACGTTGCTCCAGGCGTCATGGCCACCGCGGCTGAACGGCGTCACATGGTCCCGCGACAATAAACTGTAGGTAAAACGCGCGCCGCAATACAAGCAAAGATAAGCATCGCGCCGAAACAAGGTTTGATTGTTCAGCGGCGGGGTGTAGGCGGCGCCGCGCAAATTGCCGGGATTACCGGTGTGTCCGTGCGTTGCGATGATGGAATTCACATCGACCACCGTACGCAGACCCGTCCTCGCGCAGGTTCCGCCGAATAGGCGGTACAACAACGTGCCGCAGGTGTAAGCCACTTGTTCCGTGTGATACAGACGCGCAGCTTCGCGATAGTCCACCCACTCCAGCGGCATGCCGGACACGTCGGTCCGCAGGATTTGCTGGGACAAAGGATATCCTTGAGGAACGACCGCAAGGTCATCCTCCCAATCGAGCAATTGCGGCTTGTCTTGTATCGTCGGCTCCATAACAACGCTAAAGATAGTCGAGTTTTGTGTCATTATTCAATGTTTGGGGAGATATCGTTCATGGCTGCCGTCATCGGCGCCCTCAGGGAGACCGTTGCGAATGAAACTCGCGTCGCCCTCGTCCCCGAGATAGCGCACAGGCACCGCCGCTCGTCCGCAGCCTGGCAGTGATAACCGACGACTCGAGGCCGCGTCAGCTCTTGAGCGCCGCCAGCACGTCCTCGAGCATTTTCTTCGCGTCGCCGAACAGCATCCGGTTATTCTCTTTGTAGAAGAGTGGGTTGTCGACGCCCGCGTAACCGGAGGCCATGCTGCGCTTCATGACGATGGTGGTCTGCGCCTTCCACACCTCGAGCACCGGCATGCCTGCAATGGGGCTCGTCGGATCGTCCTGGGCGCTGGGATTGACGATGTCGTTGGCGCCGATCACCATTGCGACGGCCGTGTCGGGGAAGTCCGCATTGATTTCGTCCATCTCCATCACGATGTCGTAAGGCACCTTGGCCTCGGCCAAGAGCACGTTCATGTGCCCCGGCATGCGTCCCGCGACCGGGTGAATGCCGAACCTTACATTCTTGCCCTTGTCGCGCAGATACTTGGTGATCTCGTAAACAGTATGCTGCGCCTGGGCGACGGCCATGCCGTAGCCCGGGACGATGATGACGCTGTTCGCCTCCTTGAGAAGGTCCGCGGTTTCCTGGGCGCTGATCGAGACCACCTCGCCGGCAGGCTGAGCGTCGCCCGCAGCCTTCGCCTTACCGGGGGTGCCGCCGCCGAAGCCGCCCGCGATCACGCTCAGGAATTGGCGGTTCATCGCGCGGCACATGATGTACGAGAGGATCGCGCCGCTCGAGCCGACCAATGCCCCCGTCACGATCAACAGGTCGTTCGACAACATGAACCCCGTTGCCGCGGCCGCCCATCCTGAATAACTGTTCAGCATTGAAACGACCACCGGCATATCGGCGCCGCCGATGGCCATCACCATGTGCACGCCGAACAACAGCGCAAGGACCGTCATCGCAATCAAGAGCGTCATGCCCCGATCGATCGATTCGGCCGAGAGGAACATAGTGCCGAGGACGATCACACCGATCAGCAGCGCGAGATTCAACCAATGCCTCGCGGGCAGGAGCAGCGGCTTGCCGCCGATGCGACCCGACAGCTTGCCGAACGCGATCACCGATCCCGAGAGCGTGACGGCGCCGATCAGCACGCCCAGGTAGACCTCGACGTGGTGGATGCTTTCTTCGGCCGGGCTCATGCCCGCCGATGCCGTCGGGTCGATGTAGCTCGCGTAGCCGACGACCACGGCCACCAACCCCACCAGGCTGTGCATGAACGCGACCAGTTCGGGCATCTGAGTCATCTGCACGGTGCGCGCGAGATACAGGCCGAGGGTGCCGCCGACCACCAGCGCCACGGCGATCCAACCCAAGCCGCCGACGCTCACGCGCGGCCCCAGCACAGTGGCAAGCACAGCGATCGCCATGCCGATCATGCCGTAGAGATTTCCGCGACGCGAACTCTCGGGATTCGACAGTCCCCCGAGGCTCAGGATGAAGAGGATGGTCGCGCCGATATACGCAACCGAAGTGAGACTCCCTGACATTCTTATTCTCCGTTACTTGCGGAACATCGATAGCATGCGACGCGTGACCGCGAAGCCGCCGAACATGTTGACGGCCGTCAATGCGATACCGGTCACGGCGAGCCAGCGAATGATGTCGTCGGGTCGCGTATTTTCGCCGGCCAGCGCGGCGATCGCGGGCGGCGCGATCTGCACCAGCGCGCCGATGATGATGATGCTGCTGATGGCATTGGTGACGCTCATCAGTGGCGTGTGCAGCGAGGGCGTCACGTTCCAAACGACCTGGTAACCGACGAAGCACGCCAGCACGAACACCGTGAAGTGACCGAGGAAGGCCGCCGGCGCGAACACGCCGATCAGCACGAAGAGTAGCGCGGCGGCGCCGAAGAGCATCGCCGTCGCGCCCGCCGACATCGGCTCACCGCCGCCACCGTGGCCGTGTCCCTTCTTCGCTGGGGAGGGCGGCATCACCGCGGGGGTCCGCGCTGCGGCCGCCGGCGCGGTGGATGGCTTCGGTGCCGGAGGCGGCCAGGTGACTACGCCCTCTTTGACGACGGTCGTGCCACGGATGACCTCGTCGTCCATGTTGACGTTGTACTGGCCGTCCTTCGCCTTGCACAGCTCTTCCGACATTCGCCACAGATTCGTCGCATACAGATTGCTTGCCTGCCGGGGCAGTCGGCTGGGCAGATCGGTGTAGCCGATGATGATGACGCCATGTTTGACAGTGACCTTGCCCGGCTCGGTCAATTCGCAATTGCCGCCCTGTTCGGCCGCCATGTCGACGATCACGCTGCCCGGTTTCATCGACTGCACCATCTCGGCGGTGATGAGCTTCGGGGCCGGCTTGCCGGGGATCAAGGCGGTCGTGATGATGATGTCGACTTCCTTGGCCTGCTTCGCGAACACTTCGCGCTGCGCCTTCTGGAAGCCTTCGCTCATCACCTTGGCGTAGCCGCCGACGCCGCTGCCCTCCTCGACATAGTCGACCGGCACGAATTCTCCGCCCAAGGACTTGATCTGGTCCCCGACCTCGGGGCGAGTGTCGTTGGCGCGCACGATGGCACCGAGACCGGAGGCCGCACCGATGGCCGCGAGACCGGCGACGCCGGCGCCGATGATGAACACCTTGGCCGGCGGGACCTTGCCGGCGGCAGTGATCTGCCCGGTGAAGAAGCGGCCGAATTCGTGCGCGGCCTCGATCACGGCGCGGTAGCCGCCGATGTTCGCCATCGAGGATAGGGCGTCGAGCTTCTGTGCGCGCGAGATACGCGGCACGCTGTCCATCGCGAGTGCCGTGGCCTTCTTCGCCGCGAACTGCTGCAAGAGGTCCGGATTCTGCGCAGGCCAGATAAAACTCACCAGCGTCTGGCCCTCTTTCATCCGGTTCACTTCGTCCCGGCTCGGCGCGCGCACCTTGAACACGATGTCGGCGCCCGACCACAGACTGGCGGCGTCCGGCACGATGGTCGCGCCGGCCGCCCGGTAAGCTTCGTCGCCGATGGTGGCGGCCTCGCCGGCGCCGGCCTCAACGATAACCGAGAAACCCAGCTTCAGGAGCTTCTCGACCACGTCGGGTACGGTCGCGACTCGCTTCTCGCCCGGAAAGATTTCCTTCGGAACCCCGATAACCTGAGGCATGTTCTTGGTTTCCCCTTGGCAAAAAATACAGAGCGACGGCCGGCGATTCGCTTGCCGACGTAGGTGCTGAATCAATCCATATTGTAGCGACTCGAACGCCGCCTGATGAACTATCTCCGCAGCGGGCCAAGGATGATGCCACCGCAGGAGGCATGTCGGTATGTGTCTTTCAGCGACGACAAGGCGCTGTTCGTGTACGCCCCTTAGGTTGCGTGCGCATACATTCGTGCCGCACCATCGCTCCGTGTTCTTGAGGCAACAGGAGCGTGTCTTGAATCGCATGCATCAGTCGACCATCTTGCTGGGATTATTCTGTGCCTTGACCTCCGCCGCCATCGGAGCTGCCGCGGACGCGAAACGGCACCTGTTTCAAACCCCGGCGCTCAGTCGTGAATTGATCGCTTTTGGTTACGCCGGCGACCTGTGGACGGTTTCACGCAACGGCGGCCGCGCAGCGCGATTGACGAATGGAGTGGGACTCGAAAGCACGCCGATCTTTTCGCCCGACGGAAACACGATCGCGTTCACCGGTGAATACGACGGTAACACGGACGTGTTCACGATTCCGGTAACCGGCGGCGTACCACGCCGCTTGACTTACCATCCTGCTACGGACGTGGCCGTCGCGTGGACGCCGGACGGAAAGCGCATTCTCTTTCGTTCAACCCGCGAATCGGCGAGCCGGTACACGCAGCTTTTTTCCGTGCCGGCCACCGGCGGCGAGGCTGCCAAAATCCCGTTGCCCATGGCCTATCAAGGCCAGATGTCGCCTGATGGCTCGCACATCGCCTACTCACCGCTGCCGCCGGCGTTCGGCTTCGATCATACGGCTTTCGTGTCATGGGGAAACTATCGAGGAGGCCGCGCCAGTACCATCTGGCTGACGTCCTTTCCAAGCCTCGAATCCGTGGAGATCCCGCATGAGCGGGCATCGGACTTCTTCCCAGTGTATAGCGGCCGGCAGATCTACTTTCTTTCCGGCCGCGCCGGTCCGATTGGAATTTTCCGCTACGATCCCGTCACGAAACGGGTCGACGAAGCGTTGCACAACGACGGTCCGGATATTCGCAGCCTGGCGGGCGACGGCACCACGTTGGTCTACGACCAGCTGGGAGAAATTCATCTGTACGATACCGCCAACGGTCAGAGCCATCCGGTTCCCATCGAGCTCGAGGCCGACCTCCCGGAGGTGCGGCGCTACATCAAGAATGTCGGCGGAGAGATCGACCATGTGGCCATTTCACCCACCGGCATCCGCGCAGCGATGGAAGCACATGGCGAGATTCTGACGGTTCCCGTGAAGTCGGGACCGGTTCGCAACATCACCAACACGCCGGGCGTCATGGAGCGTTCTCCCGCATGGTCCCCGGACGGACAATCGATTGCCTATTTTTCCGATGAATCCGGCTTATATGCGCTTCATGTCGCCTCGCAGATGGGAGCATCTCAATCCGGCGCGGCGGCGAGAAAATTTCCGCTCGCAGCGGAACCTGCCTACTATTTCGCGCCGAAGTGGTCGCCCGACTCGAGACGTTTGGCCTTTCACGACAATCGCCTGAACATCTACGTGCTCGATACCGTGTCCGGCAAACTGAGCATCATCAACGGCAAAGATGTCTACGGTGGGTTCTCGGACGCCAGCTACGATGTCGCGTGGTCGCCCGATTCCAAGTGGATCGCGTACCCACGTTCGCTCGCAAATCATTTGCACGCGTTGTACCTGTACTCGGTCGAGAGCGGAAAATCCACGCAAGTCACGGATGAAATGGCGGATTCCCGCCTCCCTGCCTTCGATCGCAACGGTAAATATCTCTATTTCACTGCCAGCACGAATTCGGGCGCCACATCGGATGGCCTCGACATGACCAGCGACCTATACGAAGTGCGCTCGAATATCTACGCCGTCGTGCTTGCTGCGGACCAGCTCTCACCCATCGCGCCCGAATGGGACGATGAAAAAACGCCCGCGCAAAAGCCCAAAGAAGGCACCGAAGGGACTGCCGAAAAGACTCCTGGGGACGAGCCCAAACCTGCACCTTCGAGAGGCCAGAAGGGCCGGGCGTCGCAACGCCGCGAGGCGCCAGCCGGCGTGCCCGTCGCAGCGCCCGCGGTGAAAGTGGACTTGAACGGAATCGGTGCCCGAGTGGTGCCGCTACCCTTGCCGAGAGCAGCCTATATAAGCCTCGCGGCCGGCACACATGCCAGTCTTTACTTCTTGACCCGATCCGACACCGGGCGGTACGACGACCGCACTGCGACCTTGAGCCGATGGACGCTCGACGACCGCAAGACAGAAAAGCTGGCGGATCGAGTCGAACATGTCGAGCTCTCCGCCGATGGTGAAAAGATGCTGCTCGCCATCTCCAACCGCAAACCGGATGCGCCGCCCGAAGCCGCCGGCGAGGAGGTACGGCCGACCTGGGTCATCGTCCCGTCGAACGCACCGCTCAAGACCGGTGACGGTGTCCTTTCCCTGACGGACCTTCAAGTGCGCGTCGATCCGACTGCGGAATGGACGCAGATGTACCACGAGGTATGGCGCATCGAGCGCGCCTATTTCTACGATCCGCATTTTCATGGTGCAACCACCGCCGACGACGAGCGTCGATATGAACCCTATGTCGCCTCGATGGCATCGAGGGCTGACCTCAACTACATCTTTCAAGAAATGTTGGGCGCTTTCTCGGTCGGCCATCTTCGGGGTAGCGGCGGCGCCATTCCCCATGCTCGCCGCGTTACCGGCGGTCTTCTCGGGGCCGATTACCTCATCCGTAACCATCGCTACTGTTTGGCAAAGATTTATTCCGGGGGTAATTTCAACCCGCAGGTGAAAGCTCCGCTGGCGCAGCCCGGCCTCAACTTGAATGAGGGCGACTGCATCCTTGCGATCAACGGCATGGAGGTGACCCAGTCCGTCGACATCCAGCAACCGCTCGAGGGGACGGCCGAGCACGCGATCACGCTGCGGGTTGCGCCCGCCAACGGCGCCAATCCTCGCGACCTCAGCGTCGTCCCTACGGGCAGCGAGGGCAACTTACGCTTCATCGATTGGATCGAATCCAACCGGCGCACGGTGGATCGGCTATCCGACGGAAAGCTTGCCTACGTATATTTGCCCAATACGGGCGCAGAAGGATTCGCGAGTTTCAATCGATACTATTTCGCGCAGACGCAGAAACAGGGAGCCGTAATCGATGAGCGCTTCAACGCGGGCGGACAGGTGGCGGACTACATCGTCGAGGTGATGAGCCGCCATATCGAAGCCTACTGGTCACCCCGTTACGGCACCATCGAACATACGCCGAATGCCGGCATCTACGGTCCGAAAGTAATGATTGCCAACGAGATCTCAGGCTCCGGCGGCGATGCGCTGCCTTGGCTGTTCAAACAGGCCAAGCTGGGCACGCTGGTCGGCAAGCGCACGTGGGGCGGCCTGGTGGGCATCAGTGAAATCCCCGTATTGATGGACGGCGGCCACGTCACCTCGCCCAGCGTCGCTTTCTTTTCACCCAAAGGCGAATGGGACGTCGAAAATCACGGCGTCGATCCCGACGTCATAGTCGAACAAGATCCGAAGGCAGTCAGCGACGGGCACGACCCCCAACTGGAAGCTGCAATCGCGATCGGGTTGCGGGAACTGGCGGCCCATCCTATCGTGCAACCGGTGCGGCCGCCTTATCCGGACTATCACCGCAACCAGGATCCAGTGCGTTGAGTGCAAACGCCCGTGTCCGGCATCGATTGGACCCGGTCGATGCTACGGGGCTCAATCGCTATCGATGAACCGTGAACGAGGGGTCCAAGAGGGGCAGCGCCTCACCCAGCGATGTCGCGCCGGTGCGCATGATGTCGTCGCTCGAGTAGGAACGGCCAAAACCCACGCATTTTGCGCCATTTACAGGGACTCCGGTGTCAGTCAAACAAGTGGGATCATGGCGAGTTGCCGCGGATCGCACGGTCATTGAATTTTCGGGCGTCGACACGCACCCGGCGAGGATGAATCCTGCGACGATGGCGCTGGCAATGCGTACGTTGGCGGTCATGATGCCCTCCGACTTGTCCCGATTTTACTCTTCGGAATCACCAATTAGAATGGTGGCGACCCCACCTGGCGCAACACGCTCAGAAACGGCGAGTCTACCCTCATCGCCTGCAGTCGATCCGAATCGGCAACGAGCACCAATTTGGCACGGGCGTTGTCGGCGACGGCGAGTACTCGCTCCAGCTGTTTGAGTCCTATCATCTGCGAGCCGTCGATCAGCAGCACCGTCCCGCTGTCCGGAAGCGCGAGTCCCTGTTGCCAGCCCTCCTCGCACTTCGCCAGGCTGAGCGCGTTGATACCCGAGGCGACTACCAGACGCTCCGCCGCCGGACCGGAAAGCGCCGCGCCCTTGACGATCATCCCTTCCGAATCCCAGGCGTGACGCGCCGCCGCAAGAAGCGTGTCCTTTGTGGCGTCCGTTACGGCAATCGCCTTGACGTCACCTTCGCTCACCAGGTACTCGAACGCGCGCCGTTGCGCCTCGTCCATCGAGAACTGCTTGAACGCCGCGGTCCGCCGATCGGATGCGACGCCGTGCCGATGCCGCGCCACCATCGACACCGTGCGCCGAATCAGCGAGTTCCCAGCCTCGATCATGTCCCGGGATGTGAAACGACCGCGGCCGCTCTCATCGGAGTCCAGTGCGACGAGGTCTTTGGACAGGGTGACGGCACGCAAGACCGCGTCGAACTGCGCCGCGTTTTCCGTTCGCGACCGCAGAAACCGCGCAAGGTCCTCATCGGTAAAGATCGGCTTTTGATGAGTAAGCGCCCGCAGCGCCACCGTCGGGTCCTCGAGGATGGTCCGGCCATTCTCCTTGGCGATCTGTTGCTGTTCGGCGATGCGCTCGGTGACATGACTGGGCCATGCTTCATCACCCTGCCGCGCGCGCCCGGCTCCGATTCTGCGACCCGGCATGAGTTCGATCTGCTGCGCCTCGAGCGTGCGGTGATCGATTCGCACGGCATGTCCGGCTCGAGCCAAATGCTCATTGGCTTGGGTAGCCCAGGCGGATCGCCACTCGAGCAGAGCGGACTTGCCGTTCCAGCGACGCTCCTTGGGCCCGAATCCCGACGCTGTCACCCGGCGCAAGGTCAGCAAGATATGTGCATGCGGGTTATTCGTGGTCCCTCGAATAGAGAAGTCCGCGATCATGCCTTTTGCGACGAACTCCTTCGCGGCGTAATCGCGCACCAGCGCCACGCACTCTTCGGTCGACAACTCCACCGGCAGCCCGACTTCGATCACGCGAGCGAGCTGCGAGTCTTTGCGGAATTCACTCGCTTCGACCCTGTTCCACAGCACATCCCGGTCATGCACCCAGGCCGGCGACCCGGCGGGTGCCATGATTTCCGAGTGCACGGTGCCGTGCTTACCGAGGTAGTTGTGCGTTACGCCGTACCGTTCATCGTGCAGGGATGCGCCCGCTCGGTAGGCTGCCGCGGCAACGACGCGCTGGCCACGCGCCCTCGAAATGATGTTCGCCGTCAAATGGTAGATGGCCAAGACCCTGGTTCCTTGCTCGCCGCCGCGTACGTTCCCCTTCGCGCGGCGCTAGCGTCCTCGCGGTCGCGGCGGGGTCGGGGGTGGGGACGGCCGCTGATTGAAATTACGCCGCTGCTCGGGGCTCATCTGACGCCATTGGCGGCGCAATTCACTGCGCCGCTCCGGTGGCATCTGCCGAAAGCGTTGAAACGATTCTCGAACTCGCTGTTGCTGTTCGGGCGGTAAGCTCTTGTACTGCTGCCAGCGCCGGCGCAGCTCCTGACGCTGCTCCGGTGGCATCGAGCGCCATTGGCCGAATCGTTGCTGCGCGCCCGACCGCTGCTCCGGCGTCATCGACAGCCACTGCTGGCTGCCCGTGGCGAGTGCCTGCTGCCGTTCCGGAGGCAGATTGCGCCACGTATCTTGATACTTCTGCAGGAGATGTTGTTGCTGGGGAGACAACGATTGCCAGTCCCGGGGCGCGGCCTCTTGCGCCGGCGGGGATGGCGGCGGCGAGCTCTGGGCATAGGTCAAATTCGCCGCTGAGACGAACAGACTCACCCAGAGAAACGAGGCCCTGATCATTGCTTTGCATCCTGCGACGGTACGGGATGTTGACCCTTACGCGGCGCTGACTTCTTCAGAAATTCCCACCAAGCTGCATCTCCAACGTCATCCGTACCCAAAAACTCGATGAATTCGTCATTCGGCATGGCGGCGCCCGGCGTGGCGACGCCGGGCGTAGCGACACCCGGGGGCTCCGGCGACGAGGACGGCTGCGGCACCGGCGCCGCCGATGGCGGCTGTCCTGCGTACGCAATCGCGCAGAAAGCCGCACTCACCAACCAGTACCGCGCCACCTTCAACCGAATTCCAACCTAAACTGCCGGATCGGGATTCGCCGCCTTGTCCGCAAAATCATAAAAATCGAGATCGTTCTGCAACATTTCTATGGCGTCGGCGGAGCTCTCATCGGTCGAAGCCACGATGTCCAAATCTTCCAAACTGGGTTGGTTATCGGCTGCCGTCATGCCAGAGCGGTCCCCCGCCGGGAGCCCGAACCAAAGGGCGGCGCCGAGCAGCGCAGCGGCGGTCACCCCCGCCGCCGGTGCCCAGACCCGCTTACCGAGAAACCACGGCCGGCGGCTCGATGCGGCGGCTTCGAGGGCTGCATAGCGCGCCTGGGTGAGGCGCGAGCGCACGCGCATGTCCAGTCCATCGACGCTTTCGTGGAATAGTTCACGGCTCCGGCGTTCCAGGACGCGGAGCTCGGCATCCGGTATGTGCTCATTCATCACCAAACCTCGCCCAGTTGCTCGCGCAGCGCATGCACGGCGCGCGAATAGTGCGTCTTGACGCTGCCTTCCGAGCAGCCCATGGCTCGCGCCGTCTCAGCCACATCCAAGCCTTCGAAGTTACGCAGCATGAAGGCTTCGCGTTGTCGCGTCGGCAACGCCCGCAACAACCCCTCGAGCTTCACCATGGCCTGATCTCGCATCAGCAATTCGGGCGCATCCGGTCCGCCGTCGGCCACGTTGTCGAGCGGATCTTGGGCCTCATGATCCGGATCCTCTTTTGATCCGGGCAGCCAGACCATGAACTTCCTGCGAACCGTCCTGCGCCGCTGCAAATCCCGGATGCCATTCTCCAGGATTCGATAAAACAGCGGCCGCCATTCCGCGCTGGGCTTGGCTGAGTAGTTGCGTGCCAGCTTCAGCATCGCATCCTGCACCACGTCCATGGCATCGTCGGGGTCGCGAAGCGAGACCTGCGCCATGCGAAACGCACGGCGCTCGATCTCGGCCAAGAATTTATCGAGTTCTCGCGTCTCGTCCAGAACCGCTCCCCTGCGTGCTGGAGCGGGAACATCCCAGACCATACAAGCGGTGGGGAGCGTATCAAAGCGCGGCATACTCGTCCTCTCGGCGTCGACGACCCATTCCAATCACTGTATAAACGCCTGACCGACGCTGCGGTTGACGCCATGCAATGGGCGCGGTCTGCGCAAGATCAGCAACTTACGCACATCACCGGTGACTGCCATTGCAATATTTGCAACCGACATCTCGGCACGGGATACAGTGGGCGTCATAACTTATTGATTTTTAAGTATTCATTTCGATTTCGGATAGATTTTCGCCAATTTGAATGGGACCCGAAACAGAACGGGCACTTAGGGCCAATGATCCCGCCTTCTCAACAGACTTATCCACAGGATTTGTGGACAAAGGGATCGCCTTGATCCTGCAGATCGCGCTCGATACTCCGCTGCGTCGCGAATTCGATTATTTACCGCCCGCCGACACCTGTTGCAAGGTTCTCAGCCCCGGAGTGCGCGTCCTCGTGCCCTTCGGTCGCAGGCAATTGATCGGCGTGCTGGTGGGCATTGCCGCGGAGTCCTCGCTCGAACCCGCAAAGCTCAAGTCAGCGCTCAAAATCCTGGACCAAACACCGGTGTTCGATGCAGTCACGTTCGACCTTCTGCGCTGGGCAGCGGACTACTACCACCATCCGCTCGGGGAAGTGATGGCGGCGGCACTACCGGTCGCCCTGCGCGCTGGCCAAGCCGCGGACGACATGGCGGAGGTTTGGACCGTGAGCGACATGGGAAAAGAGGAACTTGCATCCCCAAGCCGGCGCCGCGCACCGCAGCAGCGCGCCTTGTTGGCATGGCTTGCGGAGCATGGTCGGGCAACCTCGGACGAGGTGGCCGCCGCGTTCAAGCCGGCACACCTGCGCACGTTGGCGCAGCGCGGATGGGTGAGTTCAACGCGTATGACGCCCGAACCGGCGCCGATTGACTTCCATCCCAGCGACGTGACCCTGACCGAGGCGCAAACGCTCGTCGTCGATGCCATCCACGGCGCTCTGGGCAGGTTCTCTGCACATCTCCTGTACGGTGTGACCGGTAGCGGCAAGACCGAGGTGTACTTGCGGGTCATCGCCGCCGCCATCGCCGGAGGCGGCCAGGCTTTGGTTTTGGTGCCCGAGATTGCGCTGACGCCGCAGCTGGTCGAGCGCTTCCGGCGGCGTTTCAGCGCCGGCGTCGTGGTACTGCATTCGGCGCTCACCGGCACCGAGCGGCGCGACGCCTGGCGATCCGCGCATGGCGGCGAAGCCCGCATCGCGATCGGGACGCGCTCCGCGGTATTCACGTCATTACCGCGACTCGCGCTGATCGTGGTGGACGAAGAGCACGATGCCTCTTACAAGCAGCACGAAGGATTTCGCTATTCGGCGCGCGATCTTGCCGTGTGGCGGGCGCAACGCGCACAGGTGCCCATTATCTTGGGTTCAGCCACCCCGTCGCTCGAAACGCTGGAGAATGTCGCTCAAGGGCGCTATTCGAAACACTTGTTGCCGCAACGTCCCGGAGCGGCGCGAGCCCCGCAGATGGCGTTGATCGACTTACGCAGACATGCCAGCGAACAAGGCCTGTCGCAGCCGGCGATGCAAGCGATCGGACAGCATTTGACGGCCGGAGGACAGGTCCTCGTATTCTTGAATCGCCGCGGCTATGCGCCTTCCTTGTTCTGCAACGCCTGTGGCTGGGTGGCGCCCTGCGCTCATTGCGACGCGCGCATGACGCTGCATCGGCGCGCCGCGCAATTGCGCTGTCATCACTGCGGCGCCTGCGAACCGGTACCGTTGATTTGCGGCAGCTGCGGGCAACCGTTGAACCCGGTGGGACAGGGCACCGAGCGGGTGGAAGAGACGTTGGCGCGGTTGTTCCCCCAGGCGCCGCTGGCGCGCCTGGACCGGGATACCGCCGCAGGGCGCGGTGCCATGGAAGCCGTACTCGACCGCATTCAGAGCGGCGAGGCGCGCATCCTGGTGGGCACGCAGATGCTCACCAAAGGACATCATTTCCCAGAAGTCAGCCTGGTGGTGATTTTGGACGCCGATCAAGGTCTATTCGCCAGTGATTTTCGCGCCACCGAACGCCTGGCTCAAACCATCACCCAGGTCGCTGGGCGCGCGGGCCGGGCCGCACGGCCCGGCGAGGTGATCATCCAAACCCAGTTTCCCGATCATCCGCTGCTCACGCGCCTGATTGCCGAAGGGTATGAAGGATTCGCCGCCGGCGCCTTGGAAGAGCGTCGCGAGGCCGCATGGCCCCCCTATTCACGCCTCGCGCTGTTGCGCGCGGAGGCCAAGGACCGCATCGGCTTGGATGCGTTCTTGTGCGGAGCGGCCGACCGTGGCCGAGCCTGCGATGACGGTGCCGTCAAGATCTTGGGTCCGGCAACCGCCCTGATTGCGCGGCGCGCCGATCATTTCCGAGCTCATTTGCTGCTCGAGTCCGCCGCTCGATCTGCGTTGCAGCGCTTTCTCGCCCGCTGGCTGCCGCAAGTCGAGGCGCTTCCCGGTCCCTCGGGCCTACGCTGGTCCATCGACGTGGATCCGCTCGAAGTCGATTGACGGGATTGCGGTAAACTGCCGACCCTTTCATTTTGCAAGAAGTACGGTTCCGCTTTGAAGACTTTGATCGACACATTGTTGCGCCGGGCACTCGCGACGCTACCCGAGGACCTGGTGCCCACCGCTCTGCGTGATTCAGCCATCGAGATCGAGCGCACACGCGACGCGCAGCATGGCGACTTCGCCAGCAATATCGCCATGCAACTCGCGAAGGCGACACGCCAGAATCCGCGCAAGATAGCCCAAGCGTTGGTGGCTGCGCTGCCGGCGCACGGCACGATCGCCAAAGTCGAGATCGCGGGTGCGGGCTTCGTCAACTTTTTCTTGAGGGAAGACGCGTATCACGCGGAACTCGGACGGATTCTCGAAGAGGGTCCCGAGTACGGCAAGTCGCGCAGTGGCGCGGGTCGCTCGGTGCTGGTGGAATTCGTATCCGCCAACCCGACCGGGCCGCTGCACGTCGGCCACGGGCGGCACGCGGCCTTCGGTGCCACCGTGGCCAATCTGCTCCAGGTGGTGGGGTATCGCGTCGCGCGCGAGTACTACATCAACGATGCCGGACGCCAGATGGAGATTCTGGCGGCGAGCACCTGGCTGCGCTATCTCGAACGTTGCGGCGAGCGGTTCGAGTTTCCGGCAAACGGCTATCGCGGCGACTACATAGTCGCCATAGCCGAGCAGCTGCACGGCGCGGAGGGGACCTCGTTACGTCATGACGCGGCGGCGGTATTCGACAACCTGCCGGCCGACGAACCCGCGGGCGGCGACAAAGATGTTTTCATCGACGCCGTGATCGTGCGCGCGCGGCTCCTGATCGGCGATGCTGCCTTCCGCCGTGTATTGGACTTGGCCCTCGACGGTATCTTGAGCGACATCCGTGAGGATCTCGCCGAGTTCGGAGTGACGTTCGATTCGGGGTACTCGGAGCGCGCCTTGAGCGACAGCGGAGCGGTGGACCGGGCGGTCGATGCGCTCGAAGCAGCGGGGCACGCCTACCGCAAGGATGGCGCCCTATGGTTCAAGAGCACCGAATACGGCGATGAGAAGGATCGCGTGATGGTGCGCGACAACGGCATCAAGACCTATTTTGCGTCCGACATCGCTTTCATTCTCAACAAGCGAGAACGCGGCTTCGAACACCTGCTGTACATCTGGGGTGCCGACCACCACGGCTACATCACGCGCTTGCGTGCCGGCTTGATCGCGCTGGGCGGCCCGCCGGAATGCTTCGAGGTGCGGCTGGTGCAATTCGTGTCGTTGTTCCGCAGCGGCGAAAAAGCCCAAATGTCGACTCGATCCGGAGAATTCGTGACCTTGCGCGATTTGCGCAAAGAAGTCGGCAATGATGCGGCGAGGCTGTTCTACGTCATGCGCAGCAACGACCAGCATCTGGACTTCGACTTGGAACTGGCGAAGGCGCGTTCCAACGACAACCCGGTGTACTACATTCAATATGCGCATGCCCGGGTCTCCAGCGTGAAGAGGCAGCTGCAGGAGCGCGGGATCGCTCACGATACCGCCCGCGGCTCATCGTCACTCGACCGGTTGACCGAACCGCAGGAACTGCACCTCATCAAGCGTCTGGCTTCCTATCCGGAAATCATCCAACAGTGTGCCGCACAGCGAGCGCCGCATACGCTGGTGCACTACTTGCGCGACCTCGCGAACGATTTTCACACCTACTACAGCGCTCACCAGTTCATCGTCGACGATGGAGCGCTGCGTGACGCGCGATTGAATCTGGCGCTGGCGGCACAAACGGTGATCCGCAATGGCCTTGGCTTGTTGGGCGTGTCCGCGCCCGACACCATGTAGGATCTTCGGGCCATGGCACGGGACTACAAGTCCAAACGCAAACCCGCGGGCGGCTTTTCCGGGTGGCTGGGAGTGGTGTGCGGACTCAGCTTGGGGTTGGCAGTCGCGGCCGTCATTTACATCAAAGACCGGCATTCGGACGCCCCGATCGTCCAAGCCGCCAAGGCCAATAAGAAGAGATCCCGCGGCAGTGAACCCCCGGACGCCGAGGCCGGAGATTCCGGCGCTGCCGAGGAGCCGGCGAAATCCTATGACTTCTACAGCATGCTGCCTAAATTCGAAGTGGTGGTGCCGGAGAAAGAAAAGGACGTGAAGCCGGACATTCGCGCCGTCCCGGAGACGCGCCGCGGAACCTACGTACTACAGGCCGGTTCATACAAGAACTTTGCCGACGCGGATCGCGTTCGCGCGCAACTCGCGCTGCAAGGTGTCGAATCCAAGGTGCAGAAGGTCTCGGTCGACAATGACACCTGGCACCGCATCCGCATTGGACCCATTTCCAAGCTCGACGAGCTCAACAGGCTGCGCACCATCCTACGCAAGGCCGACGTGGATGTGCTGGTGATCCGCGTCGGTGACTAACGCGGCCGTCTGGCCGCGTTGAGCGCCGGGGTCTTCCCCGGGGCGACCCCGTAAGGGGCGAGTCGCGTAGCGACGAGTAATTGAACGCCGCGAACGCGGCGGCCCCGGAGGGGCGAGGCGCGTCAGCGCCGAATACTAGCTTAGGCGCTTCGCGCCGAATCTACGGGGTCGCTGCGACCCCGTCCTTTAGCCTAATCGTCGCCCAATTGACGAAAATCCACCCCCAATGCCCGCAACTTACGATATAAGTGAGTGCGCTCCATGCCCACGCGTTTCGCCAGCTGACCCACCTTGCCGTTACACAACAATAGCTGCTGTTGGAGATAGGCGCGCTCGAACTGCTCCCGCGCCTCCCGTAGCGGCAACGCCAGCAAGTCCTGCTTGACCAGCGGCTCGTCGACGGCCAATTTCACCGCCAGTTCCCGCTCGATTTCTTCCAGCCGAATCTCTTCACCCGAGCCGAGAATGAGTACCCGCTGGACCAGATTCTTGAGTTCTCCCACATTGCCGGGCCATGGGTAATTGCGCAGCCGGTTCTGAGCGGCGACACTGAACCGCCGCAGCGGCAAATGCTGATCGTCGACCAAACGATCGACGTAGAAGCGCAGCAGATCCGGAACGTCCTCGGCATACTCGCGCAGCGGCGGCACCCGCAAGGTGATGACGTTGAGATGTGCGAGCAAATCCCGCCGGAACGGCTCCGGAGCGGCACGCAAGTCAAAGCCCTCCTGAGCCGAACTGATCCACCGGGCGTTGAGCGTCAACCGCTCGCGGCCCCCCACGCGCGTATAACCGTTTTGCTCGATCGCACCCACCAGCGCTCGCTGTGCGTCGCTGCTCAAATCCTCGAGTCCACTCAAGTACAGCGTTCCGCCGGCGGCTTGATCGAACGCACCCAATTCGACCTTGCCGTCGCGCTCGCTGCCGAACAGCGCCGCAGCGGAATCCCCGCTCAAACTCGCGGCCACCACCATGAAAAAAGGTTTGGTCGAGCGGGCGCTCAAGGAGTGCAGGTAGCGCGCGTAGGCTTCACGCCCGGACCCCAGCTCGCCAACCAGCAGCACCGGCGAGGAACTCGATGCGGTGTTTTGGATCTGATCGCGCAATGCCTGCGTCACCTTGCTCTTGCCGATGGGCACGGCCAGACTCGAACCCTGCGCGCGCTCGGAGAGCCGCTTGCGGCGGCCGGCATCGAGTGCGCGTTCCACGGTTCGCAGCAACTTGGTCAGCGACAGCGGCTTCTCGACAAAATCAAATGCCCCCAAACGGGTTGCCTCGACCGCGGTCTCCACCGTCCCGTGGCCGGACATCATGACCACGGGACAGTCGTAGCCGTCGGTTACCGACCATTCGCGCAGCAAGGTGATTCCGTCCGTGTCCGGCATCCAAATGTCGAGGAGCACCAGATCGGGCACCTGGGCCGCACGCGAGGATCGGGCCTGGCCGGCGTCGGCGGCCACCTCCACGTCATAGCCTTCCTCGGACAAAATCTCCTTCAAAAGGCCGCGGATATCCGCCTCATCGTCCACCACCAATATTCTCGAAGCGGTCATACGCGTTCTCTCCTGTGTTCGCCTTTTCGCGGTTCACGGCCACTCACCGACCGCGTGGTCTCGCCCAGCGGCAGTAAAATCCGCACGCGGGCACCGCCCGCGCGCTGATTATCCGCTTCAATGCGTCCGCCGTGCTCTTCCACGATTTTCTTGACTATCGCGAGCCCCAGGCCCGTGCCCTTCGGCTTGCTGGTGACATACGGATCGAAGACGGTGCCTAGCAAGTCGCGGTGAAAGCCCGGGCCGTTGTCGGTGACCACGATGGCTGCTACTTGCTTCGGACCATCCTCGGCGACATGAGTTTCGATTTCCACGCGGGCGCCTGCCTTTCCCTCGAGCGCCTCGAGCGAATTGGTCACCAGATTGTTCAGTATCTGGCGAATGCGAATGCGGTCCGCCGAGATGTTCGGCAGATGGGCATCCAGCGACAGCTTGAGTTCGGCGGCGCTCGCTTGGACGCGGTACAGATCCACGACCTCGGTGATGAGCTGATTGAGATCGAAACGCGAGAAATGCATATCCGGCGCGCGCGCGTATTCGCTGAAGGCATTGACCATTTGTTTCATCGCTTCCACTTGCGCCACGATGGTATGCGTTGCGCGCTCGAGCACCTGCGCGTCCTCCGGATTCATGCTGCCGGCAAATTTGCGCTGGATGCGTTCGGCCGAGAGCTGAATGGGGGTCAGCGGATTCTTGATTTCGTGTGCCAGCCGGCGCGCGACCTCGCCCCATGCAGCGTCGCGCTGCGCCTGCAGCAGAGTAGTGATATCGTCGAACACCAACACCACGCCGGGTGCGCCGCCCACCTCGTTGGGCAACGCCGTGCACGCACACATCAGTACGCGTTTCCCGGAATCCGACATGAGCTCGATCTGCTCGCGCCAATCCGACTGTTCGGCGCCGAGACGCAATTTGACGGTTGCGATGAACTGTGCGAACAGCGTGCCGTCGCTGATGGCCTCGTCGAATCTCCTGCCGACCGCGGCTTCCAAATCGACTCCCAAGATGGCGCTCGCTGCCTGGTTGGCCGTGCGCACGGTTAGATCCGGCTCCAGCGAAACCACCCCCGTGGACAAACGAGCCAGGATGACCGCGAGGCCCGCGCGTTCCGCTTCGACCGCTTGCTGGCTGCGCCGAGTCTCTTCGCGAGCCCGGCCCAATCGTTTGGTCATATCGTTGAACGACGTCACCAGGAAGCCCAACTCGTCGCGCGACGGCAGCGGCAGCTTCGTGTCGTAATTGCCTTTGGCCACTGCCCGCGTGCCGGCAATCAAATCCTGTACCGGCTGCACCAAGCGCTGTGCAGCAAAGAGGGCGCCGTAGACGGCCGCGATCAAGGACATCAACACCACGAAGGACAGGATCAACACGAACGTGGATTTGAGCGGCTGACGCAACTGCACGAGATTCGCGTACTGGGTGTACGAGCGCTGCACCGTGTCGGCAAGCTGGGAGAGCTGTTGCGGCACCGGATACAGCGCAATCAACACTCGTGCCCCAGAACTGCCGCTGCCCTCCAGCGGCGACGCCGCGCGTATCACGTAGCCGCCGACCGAATCGGTGTCCAAACTCACGTAAGGCCGGCCGCGGCGAACTTGCAGCATCATTTCGTCGGTGGCCGGGACCGGCAACGTGTCCATGGGGCGATCGGAACTCGTTGCGATGATTCGAGTCTGGGCGCCGACCACCGTGAACTCCAAGGCCGTACTTTCCCGCCGCTCTCGATCCAATGTCCCGATCAATTCGAAATCGGACAGGGGCGACAGCTCATGGGCCACGATTTGGGTGTGTTGCAGGAATTCGCGCACCCGCACCTCGAGAGCGGCGTGCGATAGCTCGCGCGTATCTTTCAGGCCCTGGCTGACCTCAATCTCAAACCAGCTATCGATGCCCCGATTGAGGAATTGCAGCGAGAAATAATAAACGATCAGGATGGGCGCCACCGCCAGCGCACTGAAAATCGCGACGGTGCGGCCCTTGAGCCGCGATCCCGGCACATGTCTGCGGTAATCGCGCACCAAACGGGTGAGTTTGGTCGCCAACAACACGAACAACGTGAGCAGCCCCGAAATATTGATGAGCAAGATCCATGGCAGCCACTTGTCGAACTCGGCCGAGTTCTGGGCCGCGGAACCCAATAAATACAGAGCGGCCAGCCACAGTGCGACGCCGATCGTGCCCAGCACGGTCGAGCCGTACTTGCGGGTTATGGCTGCAAGGTCCATGTATACCAATCGCTTTCGCGATGCCATTCGTTGACCCAGAACATCAGTACCCGCAGCGAGAACGGCACCGAACCGTAATCGACTTTGGCTCGAACGTTGGCCTCATAACGGCGGTCCGCCGCGATCAACGACTTATCGAGCACGGGCAAGCTATGGACTTCGGAGAGCTGCTCGAGGGCGGCGTCCACCGTCCCCAAGGATTCTTGCTGACCGCTGTTGTCGTTGCGCAAGATGTAGCGCGCGCTCACGGCGTTGTATTGCAGGTGATAGCGCTGGGTCAGTTCGGCGACCCGCGAGTTGGGCAGCAGCTGACGCACTCGTTCGATATCGAGGTCCAGTTCGAGGGAGAGCGGTACCCCTTCCGCCAAACCGCGGCGCACCGCATCGCTCAACGGTAAATCCATTCGGGCGTTCAGATGATAGACGCCATCCTTGAGTTCGAGATCGGCAGACCTCACCTCGAAGCGTCCCTCGAGACCGTCGGCATGTACCGGCGGCGCCCACAGAGATCCGGCGAGCAAAGCGGCCATGAGCAGCAGCGTGCCGAGCCGAGCTGCCGTCGTACCGCTCGGTCGTGAATGGTTCGATGGCGCAGCACTATGCATGATCGCCTTCATTGCTTGAGCAAGGCAGCATAATAGAAGCCGTCGGCACCCGCTTCGCCGGGCAGAATTTGGCGACCGAAGCCGTCCGGCTCGCCAAATCCAGGCCATCCCGGCCAGGTGTCCGCCGGAACTATGCTCGCATCGGGAGTACCCGCCAGGAAGGCCGCAATGACATCGCGATTCTCGCTGCGAGTCACAGTGCAAGTGGCGTATACCAAACGTCCGCCGGGCGCGAGCATGCGCCACACCGACGTGAGCAAGCGCGCCTGCAACAGCGGCAACTTATCGATTTCAGACGGCGACTTGCGCAGACGTATATCCGGATGGCGCCGGATCACCCCGAGTGCGGAGCACGGCGCATCCAGCAGGATGCGATCGAATGGCTCGCCATCCCACCAAGCGCTCGGATTCCCCGCGTCCCCGCTCCTGAGCTCCGCCTGCAAATCGCCGCGCAGGAGATTTTCCTTCACCCGCGCGAGGCGTTGCGGGTCGATGTCTACAGCCACCAAGCAGGCAAGTTCGGGCGCGCGCTCCGCCATCAGGGCGGTCTTACCGCCGGGCGCCGCGCACGCGTCGAGCACTCTCTGGCCGGCGGCCAGTTGCAAGGGAAAAATGACGCACTGGGCGCCCAGGTCCTGCACGGAAACCAGCCCCTGGTCGAACCCCGGCAGTTCACGCACATCGCAAGGCGAATCCAACACCACCGCCAGCGGCACCCGCGAGTCCGGTCGAGCCGCGAGCCCGGCATCCCGGAGCTTTTCCAGATAAGAATCCGTCGTCGTGCGCCGGCCGTCGATCCGCAGCCACATCGGTGCCTGGCTATCGCCTGCCGCCAACAACTGCGTCCAGCGCACCGGCCAATCGGCGCGGAATCGGTCGGCGAGCCATATGGGCGAGGCGTGCCGGGTCACGGGGTTGCGCGCAATGTCGACATCCAGCGTCTTACGCTCGCGGAGGTATCGTCGCAGCACCGCATTGACCAGTCCGCTCGCCCGTGCAGCGTCCGTGGCCTTCGCAGTTTTCACTGCCGCATCGACCACGGCGTACTCCGGTGTGCGCGCATCCTCGAGTTCGAAGAACGCCACCGACAATATCGCGCGTAGCAACACATCCAGCGACCGGACCGGCTGCGACAACAGCTGGCCGAGAATGGCTTCGTGGCGGAAATAGCCCCGTACGGCTCCATAGCTCAAGGAGCGGACCGAGGGACTCAAGCCCGGCTGCGCAGCCACCAGGGCGTCCTGCAGGGCCTTATCGAGCGTTACGGACTCGCGTAAAACTCGCGCCACCGCATACGCGGCGAGAGAACGCGCCCCTGCGGCTGGATTATTCATGGGCTCGCGAATCTTAGCCCAGCGAGCCGTTGTGCCTTGATGAATTCCTGTGCCGCCAGGAGTTTGCGGCCCGCAAGTTGCAATCGAAGTATTCGCAACGCACCGTGACCACACGCCACGTCGATGCCATCGTTCGATGCGGCGACCACAGTGCCCGGCGGCGCAGGTGCGTCGGCGCTCTTCGCCACGGCAGGCGCCAATTGAGCATCCCAGACGCGCAGTTGCGCACCGTCAAATCGGGTCTCGGCGACCGGCCACGGATTGAAGGCGCGCACCCGCCGCAATATGCCCGCGGCATCGTCGTACCAGTTGATCAGCGCCTCCGCCTTGTTGATCTTCTCGGCGTAGGTGGCGCCGCTCGCTGGTTGCGGACGTTCGTGCGCGGTGCCGTTCGCGACCGCGTCGAGCGTTTCGACCATGAGTTCACCGCCCAGTGCGCCGAGCCGGTCGTGCAGAGTCCCCGCCGTTTCGCGTTCTGCGACGGGCACTTCGCGTGCCGCCAGCAGGGGTCCGGTGTCGAGCCCAGCGTCCATATGCATGATAGTGACGCCGCTGGTGGCATCTCCCGCCAATAGGGCCCGCTGAATCGGCGCCGCGCCACGCCAACGCGGCAGTAGGGAGGCGTGAATGTTGAAGCACCCGAAGCGCGGAACGGTGAGTACCGCCGGCGGCAGAATCAGGCCATAGGCAACCACGATGAGCGCGTCCAACTCGAGGCCTCGCAACGTCGTTTCGGCGTCAGCCGTCTTGAAACTCGCCGGTTGATGCACCGCAATCCCGTGTTCCATGGCGCGCTGCTTGACCGCACTCATGTGCATGGCTTGACCGCGGCCCGCCGGCCGATCCGGCTGCGTAAACACCGCAACCACGGAATGGCGGGAATGCGTCAACGCATCGAGCGCCGGAATGGCGAACTGCGGCGTGCCGGCGAATCCCAGCCTCAAGGCTCTCTGAGCGATGTTCAAGGCCCTAAAGAGCCGGAGTGGAAGCGCCGGGCGTCGCAACGCCGCGCGTCGCCGCCCCGGGCGCCGCGTGAGTCTCGTTCCCCGAGGAACGTTGCTTGCGCTCTTTTTCCAGGCGCCGGCGAATCAGCTGACGCTTGAGCTCAGAGAGATAGTCGACGAACAACTTGCCTTCGAGATGGTCCATCTCATGCTGAATGCATACGGCCAGAAGCCCGTCCGCGTCCATTTCAAAGGGATGCCCATCCACGCCTAAGGCGCGGACGCGGATATGAGTGGCGCGCTGGACCTTCTCATAGACGTCCGGTACCGATAGGCATCCCTCTTCCCCGGGACCGCGTCCCTCGGCACTCAATAGTTCAGGATTGATGAAAACCATCGGCTGATTGCGTTCCTCGCTCACGTCGAGCACGAGCACGCGCCGGTGGACATCGACCTGGGTAGCGGCAAGTCCAACGCCCTTCGCGGCGTACATGGTTTCCAATAGATCAGCCGCTAATTGACGCACCGCGTCATCTACGGCCGCCACCGGTTTCGCCGTCTTCCTGAGACGGGGGTCCGGATACTCCAAAATTGCGAGCTTGGTCATGGGAGTTATGAGAGCGATGTCGTGTTTTTGGCCGAAGAATGTTGCTAAAGTTCCGCCGCTGCTTAACTTAATGCCCATTACTGAAGCGCTCTTGGCGCTGTTAGTCGGCAGAAACGGGCGATACGTCCCAGTCTTTGGCAGCAGGCCGGCAGTATACCAGCCAGCCCGGCACCATAAGACAGGGACTCAAGGGAGCGAATCGAATGCAAGGCCATCACTTAATTGCCCTAACCTTATCAATTGCGCTGGTGGCCGGCTGCCGCTCGGAGCGGCCGTTGACGGAGCCGATTCCGCTGGCCACAGCCGATACCGGCGTAGAAGGTACGGTGGTCGGCGACGATCGAACCGCGATGGAAGCTGCCATCGATGCGGGTCCGTCAGCGCCGGCCGGAGAAACCGCGGCGGCAATGGCAACCGGCGGCGCGCCCGCCTTGGCGCCGAACGCTCCCGACAGCTACGTGGTCAAGCACGGCGATACGCTGTGGGGTATTGCCAAGGTTTTCTTGCGCGACCCGTGGTTCTGGCCCGAAATCTGGCAGGTCAATAAGCAGATTCAAAATCCGCACCTCATCTACCCGGGCGATACCCTGCGCTTGGTGTATATCGATGGCCAGCCGCGCATCACCTTGCAGCGCGGAACCATGGAGCGCGGGGACGCCGCGCGCGTGTTGCCGCGCGTTCGCAGTCAACCGCTCGAGGCGGCGGTGACCACCATTCCGTACGAAACAGTCGCTGCATTCATGTCCAAGCCATCGGTATTGGCCGATGAACAGATCAAGAAAGCTCCGTACGTGTTCGCGACCCGCGACAGCCATGTCGTACTCTCCGACGGCGACACCATGTACGCGCGCGGGTTCGCAATTCCGGCGGAATTGGGCACCCACTACAACGTGGTTCGTGTCGGCGACCCATTGCGCGATCCGGACGACGACCGCATTGTCGGTTACGACGGCATATTTACCGGCTCGGGCCATGTCACGCGCACCGGCGACCCGGCCACGCTCATCATGACCGAATCGACCCGCGAAACGGTACCCGGCGACAAGCTGTTCGCGGGCGGCGTCGATGTGCCGCTGGATTTCATCCCCAGTTCGCCGAAAATCAAAGTCGACGGCCGCATCATGGCCGTATCCGACGGAGTCACCGTGATCGGACAGTATCAAGTCGTGGTCATCAACCGAGGCGCTCGCGATGGTCTGGCGCCGGGCAACGTACTGGCTGTGTTCGAGGTTGGCGGCTCGGTGCGCGACACCCTGAACAAGGGCTTTTTGGGCGGGATGTCCCGCCTGGGCGCGAAGAACGTGCAATTGCCGGACGAACGCAGTGGCACATTCATGGTGTTCAAGACCTTCGATCAGATCAGCTACGGCCTCATCATGGAAGCGAAGAACATCATTCGTGTAGCCGACCGGGTCGAAAACCCGTAGGCAAAAGTCGATGATGCCGCCAGATCCACACGCGGCGGGGGAAATGGTGGTTATCCATAATCCTCTCGATGTGGGACCCGACGTCGGATTGGGACGATCTGCTTGCCTGGGCGGCGCTGGTTCGCGCCCCGGGGCTCGATGTGGCGGCCGTGGCGGCCGCCCTCGACCTACTGGGACGCCCGGCCGCCATCATTACCGCGTCCGACACTCTGCGAAGTCGAGCTGCGATCCCCGCGGTCACCCGTGCGTTCCTCTCGAGCTCCGCCGCCATCCCGGCCGCTGCGGAGCGGGCTTGGCTCGGGTCGGCACACCATTATCTCATCCCGTTCACTGACCCACGCTATCCCCAGTTACTGCTCTCGCTGCCGGATTGCCCCATCGCTCTGTATGTGTCGGGCCGCGTCGAGACGCTGGCGGATCCCCAGCTGGCCATCGTCGGCAGCCGGTGCCCCACGCCCCAAGGCCGTGAAACGGCGCGCGCGTTCGCTGAATATCTTGGTGAGCGCGGTCTCGTCATCACCAGCGGGCTGGCCGAGGGAATCGACGCTTGCGCGCACTACGGCGCCCTTCAAGCGCAAGGCGTCACTCTCGGCGTGCTCGGTACGGGTATGGACATCGTCTACCCCCGGTGCAATCAACGACTCTGCGAGGATATCGAGCGACAGGGCGCCCTGGTCAGCGAATTCCCCCTGGGGACACCGCCGAGGCGTGGAAATTTTCCTCGCCGTAACCGCATCATCGCGGCCTTGAGTTTGGGTACTTTGGTGGTCGAAGCGGCCCTCCGCAGCGGCTCCCTGATCACCGCGCGGCTGGCCAATAGCTACGGTCGGGAAGTATTCGCAATCCCCGGCTCCATCCACAACCCCTTGAGCCGCGGTTGCCACCAACTCATCAAAGCCGGAGCGAAACTCGCGGAAACTGCCGACGATATATTGCGCGAATTGAACTTTTCTACCTTTTTCGCCAATGACTTACACGCGCGAGACGAAGCTTTGCCACGGCCTCGCCATGCATCGGGCATGGACAAGGATCATAAAATCTTGTTAGATGCGCTCGGTTTTGATCCTGTGGACCTCGATACGTTGGTCGTCCGTACCGGATTCAAACCAGAAGCCGTGTCCTCGATGATGCTGATCCTCGAGCTCGAGGGCCACGTTCAGGCCGCCCCCGGGGGCCGCTACTCCCGAGTCGCCTACAGGAGAGCCGGAGGTGAAAGATAACGTTCTCGATCTGCTTATCTATCTGTTCGAGAATTACATGAGCGCCGACGATGAACCGCGTCCGGACCGCAATACCTTGAAGCTCGAGTTGGACAAGGCCGGATTCGCGGAACCGGACATCGAACGGGCGCTGGAATGGCTCGACGGGTTGTCAGGCGAACAGCTTGGCAAGGTCGCCGAGGCGACCGCGCGCGCCGTGCGCATTTTCAGCGGCCAAGAATTGTTGCGCCTCGACACCGATGTGCGCGGTTATCTGATGTATCTGGAGAACGTTCGTATCCTTTCCGCAACTCAGCGCGAACTGGTCATTGATCGTCTGATGGCACTCGAGGCCGACGAAATCGACATCGAGCAGGTCAAATGGGTCGTCCTGATGGTGCTTTTCAGCCAACCTGGCCAAGAGTCCGCTTATGCGCAGATGGAAGACCTGGTCTTCGAAGAGCGCTCTGACGCTCTGCATTAGCCGCCTTTGAGCAGCAATCTCGTTATCGTGGAGTCGCCCGCCAAGGCGAAGACCATCAAGAAGTACCTCGGCAAGGACTTCGAGGTGCTCGCCTCGTATGGGCACGTGCGCGACCTCGTGCCCAAAGAAGGCGCGGTCGACCCCGAACATCACTTTGCGATGAAGTATCAGGTGGTCGAGCGCAATCAAAAGCACGTCGACGCCATTTCGCGAGCGCTCAAGAAAGCCAAGGCTCTATTCCTGGCCACCGACCCCGATCGCGAGGGCGAGGCCATTTCCTGGCATTTGTACGAGCTTCTGAAGGCCCAGGGCGAACTCGAAGGCAAGACGGTACAGCGTGTGGTCTTCTACGAAATCACCAAGACGTCGGTCCGCGAGGCCATGGCGCAGCCCCGCGAGCTATCCGTGGATCTGGTGAACGCTCAACAAGCCCGGCGCGCCCTGGACTTTTTGGTGGGCTTCAATTTATCTCCTCTACTGTGGAAGAAAGTTCGTCCGGGACTGTCGGCCGGCCGCGTGCAAAGCCCGGCGCTGCGCATGATTTGCGAGCGCGAGGACGAAATTGCCGCGTTCGTCGCGCGGGAGTACTGGACCATCGATGCCGAACTGGAGCATTCGGAACAGAAGTTCCCAGGCAAGCTGGTGGAGTTCGGCGGCGCCAAGGTCGAGCAATTCAGTTTCACGACGGAGGCGCAGGCGCGCGACGTGGAGCGCACATTGCGAGAAGCCGCTCAGGGCATGCTGACGGTGCTCGAAGTCGATCGCAAGCAGCGGCGCCGCAACCCGGCAGCCCCGTTCACGACATCGACGTTGCAACAAGAGGCGGCGCGCAAACTTGGCTTCAGCGCGCAGAAAACCATGCGCGTCGCCCAGCAGCTGTACGAAGGCGTCGACATCGGCGAAGGTGCGGTCGGCCTCATCTCCTACATGCGCACCGATTCGCTCAACCTGGCACAGGAAGCGATCGGTCAGATTCGCGATGTCATCGTGCATCTCTATGGAAAGGAAGGGCTTTCGGACGAGGTGCGGGTCTACAAGACCAAATCCAAGAATGCGCAGGAAGCTCACGAGGCGATTCGCCCGACGGCGGCCAATATCGTGCCGGCCGACATCGAGAAATATCTCGAGTCCGATCAGTTTCGGCTGTATTCGTTGATCTGGAAGCGCACCGTTGCCTGCCAGATGGCCCCGGCCATATTCGATACGGTCGCCGTCGAGCTGCTTGCGGGCACCGCCGATCAGAAGGCTGCGGCGGCGCGCACCGTGCTTCGCGCCAACGGCTCGACCTTGGTAAAGCCCGGTTACATCTCGGTTTATCAGGAAGGCATGGATGACGTCGTCCAAGACGATTCCGACCATGTGCTGCCGCCCATGCAGGAAGGCGACCGCGTCAAACTCATGGGGGTCGTTCCCACTCAGCATTTCACCGAGCCACCACCGCGCTTCTCCGAGGCCTCGCTGGTCAAAGCCCTGGAGGAATACGGCATCGGCCGTCCTTCGACTTACGCATCCATCATATCGACGCTGCGCGACCGCGAGTACGTGGACATCGAAAGCCGGCGCTTCACGGCCACCGATATCGGCAAGATCGTCAGCCGATTCTTGACGCAGTACTTCACCACGTATGTCGACTACGATTTCACCGCAAAGATGGAAGATTCCCTCGATGCCGTGGCCACCGGCGAGCAAGAGTGGGTCCCGCTGCTCGAAAGGTTCTGGAAACCGTTCATCACTCTGGTCAACCACACCGAAACCTCGGTCAGCCGCGAGGAGGTCGCTCAAGCGCGCGACCTGGGGATAGATCCGGCCAGCGGCAAGCCGATGAGCGTTCGGATGGGCCGGTTTGGACCGTTCGTGCAAATCGGCACCAAGGACGATGAGGACAAGCCGCGTTTCGCCGGACTGCGTCCCGGCCAGAAGATGGATGCAATCACTCACGCCCAAGCCATCGAACTGTTCAAGTTACCGCGTAAGCTGGGACTTACGGCGGCGGGTGAAGAAATCACCACCAACGTCGGCCGTTTCGGACCCTATGTGAAATACGGCGCCAAATACGTATCGCTCAAAACGGACGACCCGTATGAAATTTCGCCCGAGCGTGCGCTCGAAGTCATTCGCGAAAAGGAAATCGCGGATGCCAATCGGTTGATCATGGATTTTCCGGAAGCGAAAATTCAGGTATTGAACGGACGCTACGGTCCGTACATCACGGACAAAGAACGCAACGCAAAGATTCCCAAGGACAGGGATCCGAAAAGCCTGACCTTGGAGGAATGTCAGTCCTTGTTGGCGGCGGCACCGGTGCGCACCTTCGGCAAGTGGGGAAAGAAGAACGGCAAGGGCACGTCCAAGGGGCAGCAGGCCAAAGTCAAAACCAACGGAGCGGCGGTTCCTGCCGGGCCGGACTCAGGAACCGTCCCTGCAAGCACCATACCCAAAAAGCGCTCTGCGGCCGCGCGCGCCACGGCCGGCACGCCCCAGACGCTTGCTGCCAGGGTTTCCAAGTCAGCCGCGAACAAGAAAGCGCCGGTGCCGCCCGATGCGCAAAGCGTTGCAAAGCCTAAAGCGACGCCGAAAGCAAAAAAGAGTCCCGCGAAAAAGAAGTCCTAAGAGGTAAGGCGGACATCCACGTGACCGCAACACTCTCATCGCCGGCGAACACACTCGCCGTTAAACAGTACTTGAATACCCTGCACGATCGCATCACGGCGGCGGTGGAAGCGATCGACACGGCGAAATTTCGCCGGGATTCGTGGCAACGTCCGGAAGGCGGCGGCGGCGAGAGCCGAATTCTGAGCGAGGGTGCCGTGTTCGAGCGAGCCGGGGTGTCGTTCTCGCATGTCTTCGGCGCCGCAATGCCGCCCTCGGCATCCAACCTGCGCCCCGAGATCGCCGGTGCGCCCTTTGAGGCCATGGGGCTGTCGCTGGTGTTCCATCCAAAGAACCCCTATGCGCCCACCACGCACTGCAATCTCCGATTCCTGGTCGCGACGCCGCCGGACGCGCCGGCCGTCTGGTGGTTCGGCGGCGGGTTCGATCTGACGCCGTACTATCCATTTGATGACGATGTCCTGCATTGGCACCGCACCGCCCGGTCTGCCTGCGAGCACTTCGGGCCCGACATGTACGAGAAATACAAGGCGTGGTGCGACCGCTATTTCTTCCTGCCTCATCGCAATGAAACCCGCGGTGTCGGCGGACTGTTCTTCGACGACTTCAACGAGGGCGGTTTTGAGCATTCCTTCCGCTTCATGCGCAGCGTGGGCGATCATTTTCTCGCCGCCTACATGCCGATCCTGGAACGCCGAATGAATCAGCCGTGGGGCCAGCGTGAGCGCGACTTCCAACTGTACCGGCGCGGTCGCTACGTGGAATTCAACCTGGTCTATGACCGCGGCACCTTGTTCGGCCTGCAATCGCGCGGCCGTACCGAGTCGATTCTGATGTCCCTGCCGCCGCTGGTCCGCTGGGATTATGACTGGCGGCCCGAGCCGGGATCACCCGAAGCCCGGCTGTACGATGAATTCCTGCGCCCCAGGGACTACCTCGCCGAACTCGGCGGGCTACCCTGAAATGGCAATTTTTTCGATGACGCACGGCAGAGTAGCCTCGCCGAGCGTCAGGTAGACGTGCTGCTCGGCGATGGTGAGGGAAAAGGTCATACGGCGCTCCAGTCTCGCAGCAAGGTTCGCGAGCCACTCTTGATCCAGTGCATACAGTTCGAGAGCTTCGATTCGGTGGATACGTTCGCCGCCGAGTCGCGCGGACAATTGTCGCGGATCCTTATGCGTGTAGACGACCACCCGCGGCGCGGCTTTACTCGCGCGGTGCAGCCGCGCCGCTTCGGGAGCGCCCACGTCGATCCATACACGCAGCATCCCCGTGAGGTCCCGAATCGCAATCGTCGGTTCGTCCGGCTCGAACAGGCCGTTGGAGAACGCGATTCCTTCGTCATATTCGAAGCAATAGGCCAACACTCGAGTCAGGAAATACGGTTCGCTTTCCGACGGATGGCGCGCCACGCGTAATTCCAGCGGCTGATACACCCCGCGGTCCGAATTGGCGAGATCGATGTTGAATGAGTAAATCGTAGCGCCGAGCGCCATGGCGCACCTTCCAACCGTGACTCAAAACCGCCGGGAACGAGCCCGGCCACTGTAACAGACAGTAACGACCTCCCCCGGCCGCGCCCTTGAGCGACGGTAGTTTCGACGCCGCCCTTCGACGCAGGCACAATGCGCGTCGCGATGAATTACAGACACATCTACCACGCCGGAAATTTTGCCGATGTCGCCAAGCATGTCGGGCTGCTCTACTGCCTCGATGCACTGAAGCGCAAAGATTCGGCGTTTTTTGCACTGGATAGCCACGCCGGACGCGGCTTCTATGACCTGCAGGCGGCGGAGGCTAGCAAGTCCGGAGAGGCCGAACGCGGCATCCAGCGGCTGATCGAAAAAGGCATCGGCAACGCCGTATTGGCCGATTATTTCACGGCGATTCGTGCCCGGCGCGGCAAGCGCCTGGCCCGCTACCCGGGCTCGCCCGCACTCATCGCGGCCAGTCTCAGGCCGCAGGACCGCGCGTTGTTGGTCGAATTGATGCCGGCGGAAGCACGCGCTTCGATGCGCGAAATCGAGTCCGTAGGACGTGTCCGAACGGAAATCGGCGACGGCTATGCCGCGTTGAAGGCCTTCCTGCCGCCCGATGAACGGCGCGGGTTGGTGCTGCTCGATCCCCCGTACGAGAGTCTCGAAGAATTGAAAACCATGCTGCAATCGTTCTCGGATGCCTATCGGCGCTGGCCGAGCGGCATTTATTTGATGTGGTATCCCATCCGCAGCGCCACGCAGCGCAGAATGGTCCATTCGCGCTTCGAGGCGTTGCGCATTCCGAAGATGCTCTATGCCGATCTCGCCATCCATCCCGACGATGCGGGGGTCGGTCTCGCCGGCAGCGGTCTCATCCTGGTCAATCCGCCGTATGGTGCGGACGAGTTTTTGCAGAAAGCCTACTCTGCCATCCATGGCGCCGTCGCCACCGCCGGCGCCGGTTACGCCGAAGTTGCACGCCTGACTCCCGAACGAATGTCACAATGACGGGCGGGCATCGGTCGGATTGGCGGGTGCGTTCGGTTGGAGCGCGTTCCTTCTGGTCACCAGTTATCGGACGGGGTCGCCGCGACCCCGTAATTAAGGCGCGTAGCGCCTAAGGAGTGACAATCATGGATCCCAACGTTCTACGCGACCAGCTCATGAAACTGCACGAGGAACTCGGCATGGCGAAGCGCCTCGATCCGCGTTCGAATCAGCTGCTGGCGGAAATCATGGAGGATATCAAGCGCTTGATGGAGCAATCCGAGGACGCCCCGGCAGCTTCGGTTCCTGCCGCGCCAACCTCGCTGTCCTACCGATTGGAAAAAATCGCCGTGCAATTCGAAGCCGACCATCCGACGCTTGCCGCGAGCTCTCGCCGCCTCGTCGATTTGCTGGGCAAGGTCGGCCTCTAGCTGCGTCGAGCAGGCGGCGCTGACGAGGCGCGATCTACGCCGTCCAATCGATTGCGCTGAGCACGCGTGCAGCGACGTCCCGTACGGCCTTGATGTCGATGCTGCCACGCTCGAGCACGGCGAGGCTCCCATGGCCGGGAACCGGCACGATCTCGCCTCGATAGCCTTGCTCGTCGAGGCGTACCGAGGTCCTCACCGACTCATGCGTAAGCACCATCACGGTGACCGGACCGGCGCTGGTTTGAAGGACCAGGTGCGGCACTTGGTGGCCGCGAAACAGGCAGCTGTTGGCATAACTGACCAGCCCCGCATTGGCTTTCAGCCGTACCTTCGCTTCGCTCAGGACGCGGTCCAGTTTGGGTTGCGGCACTGGGAGGGTCGTACGCGCCCAAGCATCCGGCTCTTCGGCCATATGGCCGACCACGTCGGCGGCCAAGCTGCGCCCGGGCGCGGCGACCCACAAGGTGCCGGCAACCACGGCGGCTAGCAGAAAGCTGGCCGCCGCGGCCAGCCAACGGCGGCGCCTGCGCAGCGGTCCCGCGCTCCGCGACCGACCCGGCCACAGCGGCACGACGCGCGCTGACCGGGCTGGTGCGGACACGCTCACGGCACGCTCCAGGCGGCGCTCGAACCGCTGTACCTGTTCAGTGTATCGGGTGCAATCGGGGCAAGAATCCAGGTGCAAACGCATGTCCGCATCCAGATTGCGCGGATCCGTCAAAATCGACCGTCTATATTGTCCGCAATCCATCATTCTTCCGGGTCCATACGGGTATCCTCACCGCACAATGTGCGCAGCTGCTTCCGGGCGCGGAACAAGCGTGTCAGCACCGCAGCGCTCGACAGATCCAGCTCGGCCGCTATTTCCGCCGTCGAGTAGCCCATCAACACCTGCAACACCAAGGGTTCACGGTATTCCTCGGGGAGCCTGAACAGGGCGGCGCGCAACTCCACGAGATCTTGTTCATCTGCCGCCGCGAGCATGGGTTCCTCTCTGGCGATGAGTTCCTCGACGTCCAAAGTCACGAACCGCTTGCGCTCGAAACTGCGCGCATACTCCCGGCGGATTATGGTCAATAGCCAAGGTTTGGCCGAGGTCTCATCCTGCAGGGAGTCCTGGGCTTTCCAGGCGCGCAGCATGCTTTCCTGCACCACGTCCTCTGCCAGATCGCGGTCGCGAGACAGCCAGAACGCAAAACGCAGCAGATCGGGCCGCAGGGATTGGCAGAGCGCTTGGAAGCGAGCGCGCTTTGGATTTCCGCCGATCGGACCCTTCATGTATATATCAGCACCCGACTTAAGATATCTTTCTCGAGATATTAGCGCCATACGATGCGGTGGGCCGCCCCCACCACCCGGCGATCGGGACAGGGCCGCAGCGGACCGCCCGGCGATGGGGCGCCCCGCCGATATCGTAGAATTGTAGCTGATGCCAGGAGTCACATTCAGATGACCGGAGATTTCCCCAATTCATTTCCCAATGTCCGGATGCGGCGCATGCGGCGCGACGAGTTTTCGCGTCGCCTCATGCGCGAGACGCAGCTCAGCGTCGATGCGCTGATTTACCCGATTTTTGTGGTCGAGGGCCGGAAACAGCGGCAACTGATCGCTTCCATGCCGGGTATCGAGCGCGTTTCGGTCGATGAATTGCTGCGCGAATGCGAATCCCTGGTAAAGCTCAAGGTCCCGGCGATCGCGATCTTCCCGGTCACGCCGAAAGAGAAAAAATCCCTGGACGCGCGCGAATCATGGAATCCCGATGGGATCGCTCAACAAGCGGTACGCGCGGTCAAAAGAGAATTCCCGAACTTGGGCGTCATCACCGATGTGGCTCTCGATCCCTTTACCACCCATGGCCAGGATGGCCTGATCGACGACAAGGGCTACGTCCAGAATGACCTCACGGTCGAAACGCTGGTTCGCCAAGCGCGCTCTCACGCCGACGCCGGCGCCGACATCGTTGCGCCATCGGACATGATGGACGGGCGCATCGCCGCCATTCGCGGCGCGTTCGAGACCGCCGGGTTGGTCCACACGCGCATCCTGGCCTATGCGGCGAAGTACGCGTCGAGCTTCTACGGACCGTTCCGCGAGGCGGTGGGTTCGGCGGGACAATTGGGCGGCGGCGGCAAGCATACGTATCAAATGGATCCGGCCAATTCGGACGAAGCGCTGCGCGAGGTGGCGCTCGACATCGCCGAAGGCGCGGACATGGTGATGGTAAAACCGGGACTGCCCTACCTCGACATCGTGCGGCGGATCAAAGATCGTTTCGGAATGCCAACCTTCGTCTACCAAGTCAGCGGCGAATACTCGATGATCATGGCCGCGGCCGGCAACGGCTGGATCGACGAGCGAGCGGTGGCGCTCGAGGCACTGGTGTCCATCAAGCGCGCCGGCGCCGACGGCATTCTCACCTATTTCGCCAAGCGCGCGGCGGAATGGCTCTCGCAGTGAACCAATCGCGTGAGCCCGGCACCCCGGATCAATATGGCGTGGCGGGTCACCCGGTGGTACATAGCTGGTCGCCTTTCATCCACGGTATGTTCGCCAAGGCGACGGCGCAGAATCTGGTGTATCGGCTGTTCGACATCACGCCCGATAACTTTCGCCGCGATACCTTGAAACTTTTTACCGGCGGCGTCCGCGGCCTGAATGTCACCCTGCCGCACAAGCAAGCGGCGGCCGAGTTGGTCAACGAACTCACGCCGCGAGCCGCGCGGGCCCAGGCGGTGAATACCATTGCCTTTTTCGAAGACACGACCCTGCTCGGCGACAACACGGACGGGTTGGGACTCACTTCCGACCTCGAGCGCAATATGAAGATGGATCTTGCGGACAAGCGCCTCTTGATCCTCGGCGCGGGCGGTGCCGTGCGCGGCGTGCTGGGTCCCCTATTGGAACGTGAATTGCGCGAAGTCATCATCGCCAACCGGACGCCGCACAAAGCGCAGAAGCTCGCCGCCGAATTTGCCGATATGGGCACGATCACCGGCTGCGGGTTCTCGGAGGTGCGCGGTCCGCCGTACGATCTCATCATCAATGCGACTTCCGCCAGTCTCCAGGGCGAAATGCCCTTATTACCCGCTGGGCTGGTAGGCGAAGAGACGGTTTGTTACGACATGGCGTACGGCCGCGCGGACACCCCCTTTACAGTGTGGGCGAAGTCACAGCATGCCGCCCGCGCCACCAAAGGGTGGGGTATGTTGGTTGAACAGGCGGCGGAGTCATTCTTGCTTTGGCGCGGGATACGTCCCAACACTCAGCCGATTCTCGAAGCCCTGGATCAACACTCTTGACGCCCGCCCTGGGCGCGCGGAGGGTACGCAGTTCAGCGCATGGTGACGAGTTCTTCCGAACTCGTCGGGTGAATGGCCACGGTGTCGTCAAAATCGCGCTTGGTCGCCCCCATTCGAATGGCGACCGCAAATCCCTGCATCATTTCATCGGCGCCGGAACCGATGATGTGGCAGCCGACGATTCTCTGCTCCGGACCCACGCAAACCAGCTTCATATCCGTATGCGTTTTGCGCGTGGTCAGAGCGTGATACATCGGCGTAAAGTCCGCGACGTATACCTTCACGGCATCACCGTGCTTGGCGCGCGCCTCGCTCTCGCTCATTCCCACGGTACCGATCGGGGGATGCGTGAATACGACAGTGGCGATCAAACCGTAGTCGAGGCGACGATCGGTCTTGCCGTCGAACAAGCGGTCGCTGAGGCGCCTTCCAGCGGCGATCGCTACGGGCGTCAGCGCGGCGCGGCCGGTGACATCGCCGACCGCATAGACACCGGAGATATTGGTGTTCTGAAATTCGTCGGTGACGATGAAGTTGCCGCCGTCCACCGCGATGCCCGCGCGTTGCAAATCGAGCTGCGATACGTTCGCGGAACGGCCCACCGCCCAAAGCACAGCGTCGAATCCCGTGAACTCGCGACCGTCCGCCGCCACCAACGTCTTCAGTCCGGATTGCTCCATCACGGCCGCCGGCACGACGTGTTCGTGAATGGTCATGCCCTGAGCGCGCGTTTCACGCATCAACGATTTTCCCAGCATGGCGTCGAAGTGCGTCAACAAATGGTCCTTACGGATGAAAAGCTCGACCTGGCTGCCGAGCTCGTGGAACGCGCCGGCAAGCTCGCAGGCGATATAGCCGCTGCCGATGACCGCGACTCGCTGCGGACGCCGCTCGAGCGCAAAGAAATCGTCCGATGTGATGCCAAGCCCAGCGCCCGGTAGATCGGGCACGGAGGGCATGCCGCCGGTGGCGATCACGATGTGCTGCGCCGTCATCCGCTGGCCACCGACTTCCACCGTGTGCGCGTCGATGAACCGCGCGACCCCCTGCACCTGCGTCACGCCTTTGGCCGCCAAATTGCGCGCGTAGATGCCATTCAAACGAACGATGTACGCATCCCGCTTGCGCTTCAGAAGCTCCCAATCGTTCTCGCCTACATTGACGTCGAACCCGTAGTCGCTCGCATCGCCGAGAGACAATGCGATGCCTGCCGCATTCCACATGACTTTCTTCGGTACGCAGCCGACGTTGACGCATGTACCCCCCAATCGATGCGACTCGATGACAGCCGCTTTCGCCCCATATTCGGCCGCACGCTGCGCGCACGCGAGGCCGCCGCTGCCGCCGCCGATGCTGATGAGATCGAAAGCTTGAGTCGACACTGTGAACTCCATCCTAAAGGGGCCGAAAGCCGCAATGATATACTGACGAAGTCGTCAGCTCTGTGTAAAGAGGTGCAGCGGTGATCGGTTTGGTAATAGTCCTGGCCTTGATCGTCGCTTTGATCGTCTATTTCGTCGGCATCTACAACGGACTTGTGGGCCTTCGGGAAAACATCAAGGTCGCCTGGGCGAACATCGACGTGCTGCTCAAGCAACGTCATGACGAACTGCCCAAATTGATAGAAACCTGCAAGCGCTACATGCAATTCGAGCAAGAGACGCTCGAGAAAGTGATGCGAGCGCGGGCATCGGTCGATCAAGCGAGCGCGTCCGGCAACGTCGCCGCCGTCGGCGCGGCCGAACAGCAGTTGCGTTCCGGCGTGACGCGGCTGTTCGCCGTTGCCGAGAGCTACCCCGAGCTCAAATCCAATGAAACGTTCAAGCAGCTGCAGGGCCGCATTACCTCACTCGAAGAATCGATCGCCGATCGGCGCGAACTCTATAACGACCAGGTCAATCTGAATAACATTCGCGTCGAGGTGTTTCCCGACGTCTTGATCGCGCGACAGTTCGGCTTTCGTCCGGCACAGTTGCTCGAGTTCACGCAAGAGGAAAAGCGCGACGTCGACGTGGGCGCACTGTTCCGCGCTTGACGGCTAGAGTGAGGATTGGCGCTGATGCAAGGCCCTGATCGAATCAAATTCTGGTTCCTCGTCGCCTGTCTCGCGGGCGCGGCGGTCTACTCTTTTTGGTACTGCTTCGTGAGCTGGCGCAAAAATCGGGTGGTCGGAGACACGCCGACCTCGCGGGTGCGATCGGCGGCACAGGGATACGTGGAATTCACCGGTCACGGGCTGATGCTGCCCGACACCCAAAATAAAGGCCCATTGTCCGGCATACCGTGCACTTGGTGGAGTTACAAAATCGAAGAGCGGAGCTCCAGCGGTCGATCGCGCTCATGGAGCACCATCCAGAGCGACACCAGCGCGACGCCGTTCGTTCTCGATGACGGCACCGGGCAATGTCTGATCGATCCGCGCGGCGCCGAAGTCTTTCCGAGTGCGAACGACGTCTGGTACGGCTCGTCCGAATGGCCGGACGCTTACTCACCGAATGGCGAGGGCGTGCTGGGCTGGTTGTCGGGCACTTTCGCGAGCGACAAGTACCGTTACACCGAGCACCGCTTGCTGTCGCATGAACAGGTCTACGCCATCGGATCGTTCCGCAGCCTCGGCGGCGTCAGCGCAGAGAGTCCGGATCGCGCGGTGGCCGAGTTGCTGCGCGAGTGGAAACAAGACCAGAAATCGTTGCTGGCGCGCTTCGACACCAATCACGACGGGGTTCTGGGCGCCGATGAGTGGGACCGGGCGCGCGCGGCGGCACGCGAGGAAGTCGTTTCCAAGCGGGTCACCCCCGCAGAGAAGCCCGGACTCAATGTGCTGTCAAAACCGACAGACGGTCGCGCGTTTCTATTGGCCGCCTCGGATGAGGAGACCCTGGAGCGTCGGCTGCGCCGTCGGGCCGCAGCGGGCATCGTCGCATTCGTGGGCAGCAGCTCCATGCTTACGTGGATGCTGACCCGCCTCTGATAGTATTGCCGAGTGAACAATCCACTTTTGCAAATTGAATGCCTGCCGGCCTTTGATAAAATCGAGCCGGCCCACGCTCGACCGGCTCTCGAAGAAACGCTGTCTGACAATCGCGCCCGATTGGCCGAATTGACGGCACAGCCGAAACCGACATTCGCATCGTTGGTGGTGCCGATCGAGGAATTGAGGTATCGCTTGAGTCGCGTTTGGAGCCCCATCGGTCATTTGAATGCGGTCGCGAATTCGGCGGTGATGCGCGAGGCGTACAACGAATGCGTGCCGCTGTTGACCGCTTATTCATCGGAGCTCGGTCAGAACGCAGCTCTGCAGGCGGCCTACGCCTACGTATTGGAGCACGAAGCCGACGCGCTCGATCCGGCGCAACGTAAAGTGGTTGAAAACGCGCTGCGCGACTTTCGCCTGGCGGGAGTCGATCTGACCGCGGAGCGCAAGCTCCGATACCGAGAAGTCATGCAGCGGCTCGCGCAATTGGGAACGAAGTTCTCCGAGAACGTTCTGGATGCGGGCCGCGCCTACACTCGCAGCGTCACCGATGGATCGGAGCTTGCCGGTTTACCCTCCAACGCGATCGACCGCGCCGCCGCCGATGCACGCGAGGCGAACCAAACTGGGTGGCTTTTCAAGCTTGACCAACCCACGTATATGACGGTGATGGCCAGCGCCGAGAGTTCGCAGTTGCGGCGCGACATCTACGAAGCGTGGGTCACCAGAGGCTCCGAGCTCGGTCCCAGCGCGGGCCGTTTCGACAATGGTCCGATCATCGCCGAACTACTGCCGCTGCGTCACGAGCTAGCGCAGCTGCTAGGCTTCAAGAGCTACGCCGAGTACGCGTTGGCCACCCGCATGGCGAAGAGCACCAAACAAGTGCTCAACTTCTTGGAGGATTTGGGCAGGCGCTGCACGCCCGCGGCGCGCCAGGAGTTTTCGGATCTCGAAGAATTTGCCGGCCGCAAACTCGACGCGTGGGATCTGGCCTTCTACAGCGAAAGACTGCAGGAGAGCCGCTTCAAAGTATCCCAGGAAGCGCTGCGACCCTATTTTCCGCTGCCGAAAGTCCTGTCGGGACTATTCACGCTGACCGAACGTCTTTACGGCATCACCGTTCGCGAGCGAACCGGTGTCAGCGTGTGGCATCCCAGCGTCCGCTTCTACGATCTGTTGGATGCGCGTGCGGAGGTGGTCGCCGGCTTCTATCTCGATCCTTACTCGCGCACCGAGAAACGCAGCGGAGCATGGATGGACGAGTGCGTCGTTGCCAAAGAATTGCCCTTGGGGAAAGCGCTGCCCATTGCCCAGCTGGTGTGCAATTTCACCGCTCCCGTGGGCTCGGCTCCGTCGCTCTTGACGCATGACGAGGTCACCACCCTGTTTCACGAATTCGGCCACGGATTGCACCACATGCTCACCCGCGTGGCGTATCCCAGCATCGCGGGAATCAACGGCGTGGCGTGGGACGCGGTCGAACTGCCCAGCCAGTTCATGGAAAATTTCGTGTGGCAGCGCGAGGTCCTGCCTCTCATATCGGCGCACGTGCATACCGGCGAGCCTCTGCCGGTCGACCTGCTGCAGCGTCTGCTCGGCACACGCACCTTCAATGCCGCGCTCGACACCCTGCGGCAAATCGAACTCGCCAGTTTCGATTTCGAATTGCACGCGAATTTCGACCCGGCCACAGGCGCCAATGTAGCGGAGACCCTTGCCGCCGTGCGTCGCCGCGTGGCCGTGGTTCCGGCCGCACCCTTCAATAGGATGCCGTCGAGCTTCGCTCACATCTTTGCGGGCGGTTATGCGGCCGGCTACTACAGTTACAAATGGGCTGAAGTCCTTGCGGCCGATGCGTTCGAAGCCTTCGAGGAAGCCGGCGTGTTCGATCGCACCACCGCGGCGCGTTTTCGCGATTCCATTCTTGCGCGCGGCGGCAGCTTGGATGCGATGGACGCGTTCGTGCGATTTCGCGGGCGCCAGCCCGATGTAAGACCCTTGCTCAAACAGACTGGAATTGCCGCATGAAGGTTCCGGCCATCGTGCTGCTGGCGCTGCTGGCAGCCGATGGACGCGCGGCTACCGCCTATGTCACCGACGAACTCGTGCTCGGCGTCTATGCCGAGCAAAACAGCCAAGGCCAGCGTCTGGCCACGCTGCATTCCGGCGCGAGTTTGGAGACGCTTGCCAGCAACGGCGACTTCACTCAAGTACGTCTCGCGGACGGCACCACCGGCTGGGTCAAGACCGTGTACTTGACCAGCAAGGAACCGGCGATGATGCGCATCAAACAGCTGCAGGCAGAGCTGGATCGCAGTCGTGCGACCACACCGGCGCTGGCCGAGGCGGCGGAGCGCAGCGAGGTGGAACGGCTGACGCGCGAGCTCAGCTCGAGGCAATCTGAGTCGGGCACCACCGAGATGGCCCCGGTCGGCGCATCCGCCGGCTCGAGGACGGCTCATGGCGATGCGGCGCCGGCCACTGCGCCGAGTCTTTGGCTGTGGATGGCAACGATTTGTAGCGCGCTCGTCTGCGGATTCTGGCTGGGATACGCGGCATTGGCACGCCGCGTCAAAAACAAGTTCGGCGGCATCAAGGTGTATTGAGCACAGCACTTTTTGACATATTCACTTTCCGCGCGGCAAGCTGGCAGAAGGAGAACCAGGTCCGTGGCGTCCGGCACCTCAAGAGTCTAGACTTGCGGGATGTATGATCTTCGCCGTAACGATTACGACGTTACGAATACTGTTCAAGTAAGTTCGACTGCGGCGGTTAGCGCGGCGGTTGCCGAGTTGTTCGCTTCCGCCTGGCCGGGCGCGCCGTTCGATCGGGTGGCCGTAGCGTTCGAAGAATTCGAGAAGCTATTTACCGGTCGCATGCCCGGCTACCACGGCGTCGACACGGTTTACCACGACCTGCAGCATTCCCTCGACATGACCCTGGCCATGGCTCGTCTGATGGTGGGTTACGAACGCAGCGTCCCGCCGAGCGAGCGCTTCGGTGCGGATCGCGCCGTCATGGCGCTCGTGACTTCGTTGTTCCATGACGCCGGCTACATCCGAGAATTCGAGGATCGTAAGCATCGTAACGGCGCCGAGTTCACCCTCTATCACGTGACCCGCAGCGCTCGCTTCTTGGCGCGCTTTCTGCCGACCATCGGAATGGAAAATTGGGTGCCCATTTCCACTCGCGTAGTGCACTTCACCGGCTACGAGGTCGAACTCAGTCAGATTCAGTTGCCGGACGCCCGCGACCGCAAGCTGGGTCATCTACTGGGTACGGCGGATCTGATCGCACAGATGGCGGATCGCTGCTACTTGGAAAAATGCCGTGATCGCTTGTATCCGGAATTCGTGCTGGGCGGCATCGCGGCAGTACCGGGCACCAACGGCGCCCTGCAGGTACGTTACAGCTCGGGTTTGGATTTGCTTCGGCAGACCCCGGGTTTCGTACGCGAAACGCGCGAGCGGCGCTTGGACGGCGAATTCGAACACGCCTACCGATATTTGGAGGTGCTGTTCAACGGCAAAAATCCCTATTTGGACGCCATCGAACGCAATCTAGGCTTCTTGGACCGGGTGCTGCGCACCGAGCGCTGGCCCATGCTGCGCCGCAATCCGCCGCTGTTCACCTCCGAGGACGATCAGTTGGGCCACGTACGCGGTTTGATGGTGAACCGGTTAAAGGTACTCTGGGCCTAGCAAGCGGCCGCCGCACCAGCCCCCCTAGCCACGCGGGCGGGGCCACGCCAGACCTTGCGGCCGCCGCTGGGATACCGATGGCGAAGGCTACGGCCAGTCGATGGCCGCCACATAGCGCGAATGCAGTTCTTCCAGCCGAGCCATGACGGGATCTTTGCCCATCAGGGGAGCGGCGGTCAGTGCCGCCCGGAGCACTGATGGAGTGAGGGAGCGGCGCGCAGGCTCCGCCAGGGGCGCGAAGCTGTAATGCCAGGGTTCGGCCTGCACGCCCGACAAGACGCCCCGAAACGGGCGGAAAAATCCAAATCGCGCAGCGTGCGTCGCCAGCCATTCAGCGAGTGGGGCGAACGGCCCGGTGGCTGAAAACTCCGCAGGTGAAAGCTGCACGCGGTAGTCCGGCGCGGTAGCGTTTGCATCGATGAGGTCGAGATCGGAGCCCCAGTGATGGCGGCTGGCGCCGGGCAGCGCTGACCACCTGAGAATGGCGTCGACACGCTCCGACGGCGACATTTGAAGCGCGTCGACGGCCCAGCCGTTGGAATCATACAGGGGCCTGGCGCCGCTGAACTTTGCATTCCAAATCGAAAGCTGGCGTTCGAAATCGCGAAAGCCGCTGACGGGCTGGAGATCGAACCCTGCCGCCAAGGCCGCTCGACGCAAATTCATAAAGGGCACCGCCGCGTGGACGTGCAACGCACAGGCCGGATCCGAGAGTTCGACGACGTGCGTTCGGACCTGACCCGTCAATTCGAGGTCGTTCAAGAGGCCGCTTCGCGCGCCGAGGCAAAGTCGGCGACTTGATCAAGTATCCGCGCCATATTGGACGGCTCCTGGGCGCCGGACAAGGTGTATTGGCCGTCAAAAATAAAGGTTGGAATGACCGAGATTCCCAGCGCGGCGGCGTGACGCTCCGCAGCAACGACGCCATCCTGACCCTCGCGCAGTACCAGCGCCGACCGTACCTCACGCTGGGAAAGTCCGACCTCGACACCCAGCCGAACCAGTTCCTCCGCATCCCCGATATCGGCGCCTTCTTGAAAGTAGGCCTGCATGATGCGGTCCTTGACCCTTGCCTGCAGGCCATGCCGGCCGGCATGAGCGATCAGGAGGTGTGAGCGCCGACTATTGGGCATGCGTTCGATCAAATCGAAGCGAAACTGAATGCCGAGCTCTTCGCCGTGGCGCAGCAAATTCTCCTCCATGGCCGCGATGCGCGCGGCGTCCCCGATTTTCGCGGCCAGGTACCCGGCGCGTTCCACCCCTTCCCAGGGCAGATCCGGGTTCAGTTCGAACGGGCGCCAGGTCACGCGCGGTTCATATTGGGGACGCTCCGCCAACGCCAGCTCGAAGCGTCTCTTGCCAAGAAAACACCAGGGGCACACGGTATCGGAGTAAATGTCGATTCGCATCTGCGCGGTCATCTACAGCATTGTACCCGGCCCCTTATGGGCTTTGTCATGAACGAGTATCATCCCCGAATGAAGCGACTGGATTGGCTGGTGTAGGCGGCGATGGCGCGCAGCCTCAAAACCAAGTATCTGTTACTGGCCCTTGGGGTCGGTACGGTCCTATTGCTGCTGTTGGGCGGCCTGTCCTATTACGAGCATCGCGTCGACACCGCCGACATCAATCAGCTCACCCATACGGCGGTTGAACAGAAGCTCGAGGCGGACCTCGAGGCCCGCGCCGACTCCTTGAGCAAGATCACCGGTGCATTGCTCGCCCCCGCCCTGAGTTCGGGCAACAAGGCGGCCGTGTCCTCGATCGCCGAGCGGCTGCTCGAGGAGCGCGATATCGAGCGGGTCGAGGTCAGGAACGCGCGTGGGTTCGTGCTGTTCACCGGCAGCAATGCGGTCGACGACTCGTCGGGACGCGGTCCCTTGGTGCTTCAGAGCAGTATCCGCGCCAAGGATTCCACCTCGCCGCAACCCGGCCAACTCGGAGGGGGCACTCTGCAGATCTGGCTGAATCGCGCGAAGATGGAGGACACGCTCGTCAGCATTCAATCGCAAATGGAGAACAGGCAGGGGCACCAAGTCCAGCGAATGCGCGGCCTGCTGGCGGGTGTGGCCCTGCCCTTGATCCTATTGGGCCTCATCGGCGCCTGGTACATCGCACGTCAACTGTCACGGCCCATCTCGGCGCTGGTCAAGTCGGCGGATCGCATCGGCGAGGGCGATTACACTCGGCCGCTGGCCGTGGTCCGCCGCGACGAACTCGGAGAGCTGCAGTACTCGCTCGAACGGATGCGGCAAAACCTGGCCGAGACCACTATTACCAAGAATTATTTGAACACCGTGCTCAACAGCTTGAGCGACGCGGTGCTGGTGACTTCGCCGGACGGCATCGTCAAAAGCTGCAATGAAGCGACCCAGCGGCTACTGGGTTATGGCGAATCCGACCTCGTGGGCAAACCGCTGACCAGCTTCATCGACGAAGCGCATCGCGGCGCGTTCGATCCCACCACGTCGGCGACGGAAGCGCGCGAAACGGTATTGCGCACGGCCAGCGGCCAGACCATACCGGTTTCCATGGCGAATTCGACCATCACCTCCGAAGATCCCCAGTTTCAGGGCAATATTTACGTAGCGCGCAACATCACCGAGCGCAAGCGCGCGGAGCGGCGCATTCGCTATTTGGCGCGTTACGACACGCTCACGAAAATGCCCAATCGCATGCAGTTCCAGCATTTGCTACAACAAGCGATCGCTCGATCGCGGCGCAATCGTCATTCGCTCGCGCTTCTTTATTTGGATTTGGACAGGTTCAAGGAAGTCAACGACACCTTCGGTCACGCGGCCGGCGATCGCACCTTGGAGATCCTGAGCGAGCGCCTCACTCGAAACCTGACCAAGGACGCGGTGATCGGTCGGCTCGCGGGTGACGAGTTCGCCATGTTCATCGACGACCTCCCCCTCGAGGTCGACAACCGCCCGGCTTTGGCAACGCTGGCGCGTACTCTGCTGGACGAGATCAGCCGAACCTTTTACGTGAACCAGCAAGAGGTTTATCTGACCGCCAGCGTCGGCGTCGCCATCTGCCCGTACGATGCGGAGAACGTAATCGATTTGATTCGTAACGCCGATGCGGCGATGTATCACTCGAAACAAAACGGCGGCAACTCCAGCGCTTTCTACGTCCCCGAGATGAATGCCGCGGCGGTAGAACGCTTGATGCTGAAGAGCAAGCTGCGGCGAGCCTTGGAGCGCGACGAGCTGGTGATCCTGTATCAATCCAAGGTGGACCTGCGTGACGGCCGCGTCGTCGGCGCCGAGGCGCTGCTGCGCTGGCGGCTGCCCGGACATGGCGACATTTCACCCTCGCAATTCATACCCCTGGCCGAAGAGACCAGCCTCATCCTGGACATCGGTGAGTGGGTGATGAATCGCGTGTGCTCGGATTACCGCGAGTGGCAAAAAACCGTTCCGGAGCCGGGCCGCATCGCCATCAATCTATCGCTGCGCCAACTCAAGCAGGGAAGCTTCATCGCGCGATGCCGCAGCGTCTTCCGCCGGCACGAGGTGTCGCCTACCTGCTTCGAGCTCGAGGTGACGGAAACCACCCTGATGACCGACCCGAAGCGAACCATCGGGCTGTTGAACGAACTGTATGCCATGGGGCTTCATCTGGCCATCGACGACTTCGGCACTGGGTATTCATCGCTTTCCGCGTTGCAGCAGTTTCCAATCGGTACGCTGAAAATCGATCAATCATTCGTGCACGATGTCGCGGTCGACTCCGACGACGCGGCCATCGTCCGCACCATCATCGATATGGGCAAGAGCCTGAATCTCGAAGTCATCGCCGAGGGCGTCGAGGCCAGCGAACAGCTCGAGTTCCTGCGCAAACATGGCTGTTATTACGCTCAAGGGCGCCTATTCGGCGATGCCATGGAAGCCACGAAGTTGCTGGCCATTCTTGCGGGCCAACGGCATGGTGCACCTCATCATGCGACGCTGTGCGCTCCGACCGTGCTTAGGCCGGTAACCTCTCGTCAGATCGGAGCCTAAGTCCTCCGGCGTGGTCTTCCCGGCTTAGGATATTCTGTATGTTATCTGCTCGGGATCTCACCCTGCGGCGCGGTCCGGAACCGCTGTTCGAGCAGGTCAGCTTCACCATCTTCCGCGGCAACAAGGTTGGACTTACCGGCGCTAACGGCGCTGGAAAATCCAGTCTCTTTGCCGCTATTCGCGGCGAACTGGGACCCGACCGCGGCGACATCGATCGGCCGGCCGCCCTTAAGATCGCTCACGTCGAGCAGGAGGTCGCTGCGAGCGACCGGGCGGCCATCGAATTCGTCCTGGACGGCGATAGCGAATTGCGCAGCGTCATGGCGGCCATCGAGGATGCCGAGCGGCGGGACGCGGCCATGGAATTGGCGGAGCTCTACGCTTCTCTTCAGGCCATCGATGGATATCGCGCGCGCGCGCGCGCCGCGGCTCTCATGCACGGATTGGGCTTCAAGGCCGCTGATCTCGAGCGAGCGGTCGCGGAGTTTTCCGGCGGCTGGCGGGTCCGCCTGGCGATGGCTCGCGCGCTGGGATCGCGGGCCGATCTGTTGTTATTGGACGAACCCACCAATCATTTGGACCTCGACGCCATCGTCTGGCTGGAAGAATGGCTCACCGCATTCCCCGGAACGCTCTTGATGATTTCGCATGACCGCGAATTCTTGGATGCCATCATCGACCGCGTCCTGCATATCGAGAACAAGGCGATCCGCGCCTACTCGGGCAACTACTCGCAGTTCGAGCAAAAACGCGTCGAGGAACTGGCATTGCAGCAGGCGTTGCAAACCCGGCAAATGCGCCGCATCGCCGAGATCACGACCTTCGTCAATCGATTTCGCGCCAGCGCCACCAAGTCACGTCAAGCGCAGAGCCGCTTGAAAATGCTGCAGCGAATGGAGCGCATCGTGCCGGCGCACGTCGACAGTCCATTCGAATTCGAATTCGCGGCGCCGCTGAAAACACCCCGTCCGTTGCTGACCGTGGAAAAGGCGGCCTGTGGGTATCCAGGCCGCAGCATCGTCGCCGGCATCAACCTGTCCATCGGTCCGCAAGACCGTATCGCACTCCTGGGGCCGAATGGCGCTGGGAAATCGACGCTGACCAAGCTGTTGGCCGGCGAGTCGGCGGCGCTCGCGGGGCGACGCATACCCGCTGCCGATCTCGCCGTCGGCTACTTCGCCCAGCAACAAATGGAGCAGCTGAAGCCCGACTGTGACGCCTTTTGGCACGTACGCAATCGGGGTGGGCCGGATTACGCCACCGGTGACGAGCAGCGGGTCCGCGACCATTTGGGGAAATTCGGTTTTCAGGGCGATCGAGCGTTCGAACCGGTCGCACGGTTTTCGGGCGGCGAGAAGGCACGGCTGACATTGGCCCTGCTGGTGGCGCGGCGGCCGAATCTTTTGCTGTTGGACGAACCCACCAACCACCTCGATATCGACATGCGCCACGCCCTCACCGTGGCGCTGCAAAGCTTCGAAGGCGGCCTGTTGGTGGTGTCGCATGATCGTCACTTGGTCAAGACCGTCGCCGACACCCTGTGGCTGGTTGCCGACGGCAAACTCGAAGTATTCGACGGCGACCTGGACGATTACCAGCAATGGCTGAAAATCCGCGCCAAGACCGAGGCCGGTCAAGCCAAACCAAAGGTCGCCGACAAAACACCGCGCGACTCGCTCACGCAGTTGCGCCGCGAACTGGAACTGATCGAGCGCCGAATCGCCAAGATTGCCGCCGAGCAAATGTCGTTGGAAGCAGAGGATGCCGATCCCGCCCAGAATGGCAGTGCCGCTCACCGGCGCGCTCGCTTGACGCGGGATGCAGCGTCGCTGGAGGCTCGCTGGATGGAAGTGGGCACTGCCATCGAAACCGCGGAGGCGCAGACGTCCGGTCGCTGAATGTCGGAACCTAAAACGTCCCGTAGCGACGGACGCCCGGACGCCCGCCGCGCGACCTCGCGCCGCGCTCGCCGTGCAGGAACAGTGGGCCTCATCGCGGTGCTGACGTGGGCGTCGTGCGCCATTTGGAATTCGGTCAAGCCCCTGCCGCCTGGAACGCATGTGAGCTCATTGCCGGCCCGCCTTGCGGAATCGCAGGTCGACTTCATCGACGACGATTCGCACCATAGCACTACGCTCAAGCGCGAGTTCGAAGCCATCGGCCGTGCGGAACAGCTGATCGTGTTGGATCTATGTCCTCTGGCGCACGAACTGGCGGAGCAGTTACTGCTGCGAAAGCGTCAACGTCCGAACCTCAAAATCGTGCTCGTCACCGACCCTCGCAACGAAGTGTACGGGGGCACGCCGGCGCAAACCTTGAGCATTCTGGAAACGGCCGGAATCATCGTCGCACGCACGCGGCTTGCGCTTCTGCGCGATTCGGATCCGCTGTATTCCAGCTTGTGGCGTCTCGGCATCGGTTGGTGGAGTGATCCTTTCGACGAGGTGCCCGGCGAGACTACGCTGATCTCAGAGCTGCGCAGGCGCAACCTCAAGGCCAATCAACGTCAGCTGCTGGTGGCGGATGACGGTGCAGGCGGCTGGACGAGCATCGTCATGTCGGCCGCTTCGGGCGGCGCCGCTGCCACCGCCAAGGTGGGCCTCGAGATTCGCGGACCCTTGGCTCGGGACATCGTCGCCAGCGAGTTGCGGATCGCCGCCTGGTCGACGGATGACGATCGATTGCCGGTTGCGCCGCCGACTATGGGCCGTGGTGTGGGCACCATCGACGCGCGCTTTCTCACCGAAGGCGCGATTCATGCCGCGCTGCGCGACGTGATCGCCATAACCGGCAGCGGCGATTCGATCAGCGTCCTGATGGGGACGTTCGACGATCGGCAAATGGTCAATGCCATGCTGCGTGCCGCCGCCCGCGGTGTGCGCCTGCAACTAGTGCTCGATCCCGCATTTCCCGGGACCCGAGCGGCGGCCGGCGAACTCGTGCACGACGCGGCAGGGAACGTCGAGGTGCGCTGGCAGGCAGCCGCAGCCCCCACAGAAGCGCGATACGCTCTGATCCGGCATCGAAACGATGTGTGGATCAACCTGGGCTCCGCGAATTTCACGCACCGCGATCTGGATGACTTGAACCTCGAAGCCGACGTCGAGCTGCACATGCCGGCACGGACCGCTCCGGCGCGCGCGGCCGCCGAGCTTTTCTCCAGAGAATGGTCGAGCGCGGCCGCTTATGCGGATTACGCCGACGAATCCGCGGCTACCTACTGGCGGTATCGGCTCGCCGACGTCACCGGCCTAGCGATGTTCTAAGTTGTCGATCAGCGTTCGCGAGGTAGCGGCTACGATCTGCGCGAGTGCGGCATCGGCCGCGCGCTCGTAGGCAGCGACGATGGCCGTCACGCGATTGTCGGATGCGGTCTCTCGAGCACTGGCACCGAAACTGGCAAGAACGTGGCGATCGCCCGCAGCGCCCACGCGCACCAGCAAGTGAACGTGGATCGTCGGTGCAGCCCCGGCCGACGGATACTCGGCCTGAAAATCGGCCACCTCGATTTCCACCCAGTAGCCGCTTGCGAATGCCGATGAGTCCGCGCTCACGTTGCGCAGGTGTGCGCCGGTATCGAAGGCTTGCAATGCCAGGTCCTGCACCACCGCCTCGAGCGGCCCGCTCCAGCGCGCGTCGGCCAGGTATTCGAGATGCCGATCGGGAAAGAGCACGGCGATCCGGTCCGATTCGAGGCCGGCACGGATCCGCGGTCTGAGCACCGCAAGATCGGCGGGAACGACCGGGGGCGCCTCAGCCCGGAGCGAGCCAGCCGGCGGCACCTCGGCCCCGGGCGCCTCGGTCGGCTGCGCCACGCCTAAGGGTCCCGCGGGCGCCGGGCTCGCCGTGGTCAGTTTGGCGGACAACAGGTAGACGGATGGCGGAACGGCTTTGCTTTGGAACAACGATCCGGTGCAGCCCGCGAAGCCGGAGCAAATACCGAGCGCCACCAGCGACACGCGTGCAACATGGCGCCCTGCGCCGGAGCGCGTCATTTCGGTAGCTCGACGCCGCGATAGCTCGATTCGTACAGCAATTGCGACGGGTTTTGCTTCAATGCGCGGGACAGGTCGCGGAAATCACGCGCGGCAGCCCGGCTTTCTCGAAGCAGCTGTTCGAATTCGGGCAGGCTCTGATTGGTGAAGCGCGATATGCCGGGCTCATTCGCGGCGACGAAGCTATCCAGATGGTCCGACGTGGTTGCAAGACTCTCGGTCACGTGCCGAACGTTCGACAGCGCCATTTTGATATCGGGTGCGGCATCGGTCACGATGCCGTGCAAGTCAGCCGCGGCTCCTTGAACCTCATGCGAAGCACGCCGCATGTCGGTAATCAATTCCTGCATGTCGCGCACCGTGCCCGGTAAACGCTCGCTCGCCAGGCGCGCATTCTCGAGGGTCACGTGGATGGCGCGCACATTCTCGTCGCTGAAGACTTGATTGAAATGGTCCACCAATTCGATGGCGTGCGTGGCCAGCGCAGGCAGACTGCTCAGAAGCACGTCGAAATCCGAGGGCACGGATCGAATGAGGGGGTAGTGTTCGCCCTGCGCCAGCGATCCCGATGCCGTGGCTTTCTTGTCCTGCTGCAGATCGATGTACAGGAGCCCGGTAACGCCCTGCAGACTCAACGACGCTTCCGTCCGCCCATCGATGGGCGCGCTGGACTCGATGTCGGCGATCACTTGCACTCGCTTGCGCTGCTCCGGATCGAGCAGGATACGCACAACCTTGCCGACGTCCACTCCGAGGTAGCGCACCGGACTGCCCGCCGACAGGCCGCTGACGGTGCCCTGAAAATAGATTTCATAGCGCTGGTAAGTGCGCTTGTCGCGCTGGTCGGTGTACCAGAAGACGAAAGACCCCGCCATGGCGATGACCAGCAGCACGAACGCGCCGACGGCGACATAGTTCGCGTCTCTATCCATGCTCTACCTCTTCTGCGGCGCGTGCGCGCGGTCCATGAAAATACTCGTGTATCCAGGGATCTTGGTTCTGCAGCATTCCGTTGAGCGTATCCGTCGTCATGCGATGATCGACGATCACGCCGACCCGGCTGCAAGTCCGAAACAACGTGTCCAAGTCGTGCGTAATCATGACTACCGTAAGCCGCAGTTCCGAGTGAAGGTACAACAGTAGCTCATCGAACGACGCGGCGGAAATGGGATCGAGACCGGACGTCGGCTCGTCGAGAAACAACAGCTTCGGTTCCAGACTGAGCGCTCGCGCGAGCGCCGCTCGTTTGACCATGCCTCCCGACAGCTGGGCTGGGTACTTGCCGGCTGCGGCGGGCGGCAGTCCCACCAAGGCGAGATTCAGTTCAGCGAGCTCGGTCAGCGTATCCTCCGGCAGCGAATAGTGTTCCCGCAGCGGCAGCTGGATGTTTTGAGCGACGGTCAATGAGCTGATCAAGGCGCCGTTTTGAAAGGTCACTCCATAATCCCGCACCAGTGCGGCGCGGCGGGTTCGCGACAGGTGCTGCATGTTCTCGCCATACATCTCCACCGTACCGGCGTCGGGGCGCCTCAAACCAAGCATAGTGCGCAGCAGGACGGACTTGCCCGCGCCCGATCCGCCCACGACGCCGAATATCTCGTTCGGGTGCACTTCCATATCGAGCGCGTCGTGGACGATTTGCGCGCCAAAGCGGCTGACCAGGCCATGAACCCGAATGACCGGGGTGGACGTCGTATCAGGCATCAGAAGTCTATTTGCACGAACAGGACGGCAAACAGCGCATCGGCGAGAATGACCATGAAAATGGACTGCACCACCGCCAGGGTGGTCAGGCGTCCCAGTTCACGCGCGGATTCCCGTACCTGCATGCCGCGATACGTCCCCACCATGCCGATGAGCACGGCGAATACCGGCGCCTTGATGAGCCCCGCCCAGAATGTCGTGGAACTGAGCGACTCGCGCAACCGGCTCGTGAATTGCGGCAACGGGATGTGCAGATTCACCAGCGACAGAAGTCCGCCGCCGGCGAGCCCCATGGCATCGGCAATGACGGTCAGAAGCGGCAGTGCGATGATGAGCGCCAGTATTCGCGGCACCACCAATATTTCGATCGGGTTCATGCCCATGGCGCTCAGCGCGTCGGTTTCCTCGTTGAGCTGCATCACGCCAATCTCCGCGGCAAACGCGCTGCCGGAACGGCCGGCCACGATGATGGCGGTCAACAAGACTCCCATTTCACGGAGCACCGAAATCGTCACCAAATCGACGACGAAGATATTTGCTCCGAAACGCGAAAGCTGCTGCGCCCCCAAGTAAGCCACGATCACGCTGATGAGGAATGCAATCAATGAGACGATGGGAATCGCGGTGATGCCGGTTTCGTAAATATGCCGCACCAGCGACGGCGCGCGCAGGGCCCCCGGCCGTGCAAACGCTTCACCGAGTACCTTAACGATGCGGCCGAAAAAATCCAATGCTCCGCGTGCTTCGATGCCCTGGTCGTACGTCCACCGGCCGAGGCTGCCGATGAACTGCGCCGGCCGGCCCTCGGCAGGCGGAGCCATTCCGGCATCGTGCAGCGCGCGCCGCTCACTGTTGAGTTTCCGCAGAAAGTCCAGCGTGGGCGGTTCGGCGATGTGCGTAACCGGAAAGCCGCCTGCATTGAGCTCCGCCAAGCGGGTCAGCAGCGCCCACACGGGGCCGATCGCGGGCGCTGCCACCTGCGACCAATCGCAGACCAGAGCGCCGTCAATCGGCGTGGTCAGCATCTTCAACTCATTCTCGATCATCGCCATGGCGCCGAGCGACCAATCGCCTTTCAACATCAGCGCCCAACCGTTGCCTCGTCGATCCAGCGCCAGCGCATTCATGACTAGCCGGCGGTTGGCGCTGCGAACGGTTGGCTTTGGCTACGGCCGCAGCGGCACCACCCGTATATTGTCCCGGCCTCCACGTCGATTGCTATCGGACTCATTGGCTATATGCTAGCAGGAAGGAATGCATAACGATCCGCTACTGCAGATTCTAATTCTGCTCGCCGCATCCATCTGTGTGGTCGCAGCGGTGCGAAAACTGGCGTTACCCGCGATACTCGGCTATCTCGTCGTTGGAATGCTGCTGGGACCGCACGCGCTTTCGTTGGCGGTCGACAACGAAACGACTCAGCTGCTGGCGGATTTCGGCGTCGTATTTCTGGTCTTTACGTTGGGGCTGGAATTTTCCCTGCCGCGACTGGTGGCCATGCGCTGGGAAGTGGTCGGGGTGGGCGGCGCGCAAGTGCTGGCGACCACCGGGATCTTCGCCGCCGGAGCCATTTTATTCTTCAACATCGCACCCGCCGTTGCCGTCGTCATCGGCGGTGCGGTCGCGATGTCCTCGACGGCCATCATCATCTCGCAGCTGACAGAGCAATCCGAGAACAATCGAACTCACGGCCGGCTGTCCGTGGCGATCTGTTTGTTTCAGGACCTGAGTTTTCCGCTTTTTCTCGCGCTGATTTCCGCGCTTGCGGGCGGCCGAGCATCGGCTCCGCCGGTACACGTCGCCGTGGCCGTCGGCATCGCAATCCTGGCGTTGCTACTGGTGCTGGCGGCCGGCCGGTGGCTGCTTCGGCCATTGTTCCTGCTCATTGCTTCCGTTCGATCGGCCGAGCTTTTCTCGCTTGCGGCGTTGCTTGCCGTTCTCGCCTCGGCTTGGGCCACTCATAAAGTGGGCTTGTCGCTTGCGCTGGGTGCTTTTCTGGCCGGCATGATGCTGGCCGAAACTGAATTTCGGCATCAGGTCGAAGCAACGATACGTTCCTATCGCGAGGTATTGCTGGGTCTGTTCTTCATCACGGTGGGCATGCTGCTCGATGTTCGCTTGCTGTTCCGCGACCTGGCCGTCGTCACCGCGATTCTGGTCGGGATGCTGCTGTTCAAGGCCGCTGTCGTCACGGTGGTTACCCAGCCCGCCACCAAAAGCTGGTTCAAATCCTTGCGGACGGGCGTCGTGGTTGCCCAAGGTGGGGAATTCGGCTTTGCGTTGTTGACGCTGCTGCTACGGCGCGAGCTATTGGATCCCGCCATCGTGCAACCGCTCATGGCCGCGACCGTTCTCTCCATGGTCTTGTCGCCGCTTTTGATTCGTCACAATCGACGCATCACCCGGGCGCTGCTGGGCGAATCCGGGCCACCGCAAACGGAGGCGATGCGCGAGACCCGGGCCACGCTCGCCGTCGCCGAGCGCGACCACGTCGTAATCTGCGGCTTCGGCCGCGTGGGCCAGAACATAGCCCGTGTGCTCGAACAAACCGGCTTTGAATACATCGCTCTGGATCTCGATCCCTATCGCATCCGCGTCGGCCGACAGGCCGGCGATCCGGTCATCTATGGGGATGCCGGACAAGTGAAGGTGCTGGAAAACGTCGGCGTTGCCCGCGCCAGCTGCGTCGTCATCACCTTCGCGGGCCCCGAGGTTGCGCTGCGCATCCTGCGGTCGGTCCGCGAATTGCGGATCGACGTCCCGGTGCTGGTTCGCACGCAGGACGACAGCAGGCTCGAGGAGCTGCAGGCGGCCGGCGCGACGGAAGTGGTGCCGGAAACCTTCGAGGCCAGCCTGATGCTGCTATCGCACTTGTTGCTGCTGCTGAAGTTGCCGGTGACGCGAGTCATCCGCACTGTGAACGACATTCGCAGCCACCGTTATGGGATGCTGCGGCAGTACTTCCGGGCCGCGGGTGCGGAACTTTTGGATGACAGTCACGCATTTCGTGAGGAGCTTCACAGCGTCATCCTGCCGCCGCATGCTTGGGCGGTGGGCAGAAGCATCGCCGAGCTGGCAGAACGCGGCTCCACGGCCACCGTGAGCGCGGTGCGGCGCGATGGAATCGTCGGACGGGAACCCGGACCGGATACCCTGTTCAAGGTCGGCGACGTCGTGGTGGTCTGCGGCACACCGCAAGCCGTGGAGCACGCCGAGACGTTGCTGCTGATGGGCTAAAAAAGGACTTTACAGCCGCCCCACATCCTCGCATAGTGGTGCAGCTGTTTAAGGGCAAACCCGCCGAAAGGTGGGGACGCAAAACCACCGGTCTAAGGGGTTCCTGAGGGGGAGCCTGACGATAGCGGGGTCGCCAGTATCGATGCGCCATCGGGCGCATTTGGAACCTCACGGTTTTGTGCCCCCGGACAGCAAGCTTTAGTTCAGCTTGTTTTTCCATTCTTCCGGGGGGAAGCACATGGTACTCAAAGTCAATCGTTCGCCGGGCGCGGACGCATCGGGCCTTTATCGTCGGCCGCGGATGGTATTGCGCGCTAAGCGTTTCGAGGAAATCCCGACCATCCTGGCCAACACCAAGGCCTATCCGACTCCTATTCGCATGGTGGGGGCCGACTACTCGCAGACGCGCTGCGTAGGCGGTGACGGCGGAACCACGGTCGACACGAGTTCCCTGGACAAGATTCTGGATTTCGGTGAAACCACCGTCCGCGCGCAGGCCGGTGTGCGCGTAGGCACCTTGGCCCGAGCGCTCGCCGACCGTGGCCAAGAGCTGGCGCTGACGCCCGAAATGGGCAATATCTCGGTGGGCGCTTTGGCGGTCACCACATGCCCGCAAGCGTCGCACGCGGCAGGCATGGCTCAATTGTCCTCGCTGGTCACCGAGTTGAAGCTCATCACCCCGCAAGGCAAAGAAATGACGGTGCGCGAGGGCGATCGTGACTTGATGCGCGTGCTGCGCTCGAGCTTCGGTCTGCTCGGCGTCGTTCACGAAGCGGTGCTGCGCGTGCAGCCGCTGACGCCCGTCAAGATCGATTATCAAGTACTGACTCTGAAGGAATTCAGCGCGCGCTTCTCCACGCTCATCGCTTCTCAGGGTGCACTGCGGCTGCACATCTCGCCGTTCAACGATCGCATCATCGTCGAGCGCCGAACTCTGGACGAGACCGCGAGCATGACCCGTTCTGGCATTTGGCAGATCCGCAATTCGGTGATGCGCAACGTGCTGCCCGCATTCGGATCCACCGTGGGCAGTGTATTGGCCGCTCCGGGCGTACGCTCAGCGGTGGTTTCGGGCGTGCAGCGCGCCCTTCGCGCCACACTCGACCGGTCCGCGCGCGGAGTCGTCCTGCATGCGCACGAGTGGATGCGCGATCTGCCGCAGGAGGCCTGGAAGGCGCGCTACACCTACAGTTTGTGGGGATTTCCTCAAGAGGGCTTTCCCAAACTGCTCGGCCAGTATTTTGCATTCTGCAAAGCGCACTACAAGCAGCATCGTTACCGCTGCAATGTCGTGAGCGGCGCGAGCCGCCTGCACCAGGACCGCGGCTCGCTGTTCAGCGTCAGCTATTCGGGTCCCATGTTCACCTTGGAACCCTCGTCCACCGGCGACCAAGGATGGGACGAGTTCCTCATCGACTTCAACGACTTCGCGTGCGCGCTGGGAGGCATACCCACGTTCAACCAGACCCGCGCCTTGCAGCCGGAACACGTGGTCAAGGCATTCGGCGATCGCGCAAAGTTGTTCCGCGCCCTACGCCAACGTACGGATCCGCTCAACCGACTCCGCAATAGTTATTTCGCGTATCTGTTGGGATGACGCTCGGGGCCTGGGGCGACGTTCGACGCCAGGGGTGATGCTCGAAGCCTGGCGCGACGCTCAAAGCCCGGGGTGACGCTCAAAGCCCCGAGACGATTTTTGCCTTGATGCTTTCGAATTCCGAATCGCTGATGAGCTTCGCGTCGAGCATTTCTCGAGCCTGGCGCAGTCGCCGCGCAGGGTCCGATTCGGCACCCGCAGCGTCCGAGCTCGAATAAGGCGCAGGTCCGTTGCCGATTTGAACGCCGCCCGACTTGGCGCGCAGTTCTTCCAACTCGCGTACCCGGCGCTTTTCCCGCCACACCTGATCGTGCTGCTGACAGATTCGATAAATGGCCTGCGCCTGGTCCTTGCACAGTCCCTCGAAAGTCCAGACGCGGTTGATCTCCGACCCGATATTCAAATCGGAACTCGTTTGCGCAATCAGCGTCAGGTCGGCGGAAATGATTCCGGCGCTAATTCGGGTTTCCTTCAGGTCCTGCCAGCGGATATCGGCCGAATCGTAACCTCCCAACAGCCGTCGGTTCAACGAAATGAAGCGGCCGCTGGTCGCCGCAATGCAGAGCCGCCGATGAGTCAGGGCGAATAGTCGATGCTGCATCGCCCACGCCTCCAACGTTTCATCGGTGGTGAGCAGGCCGCGCAGGGTATCGAGCGCCCGATGGGTGCTCGCATCATCCGGGACATTGCCGGCAGCGTCGGGCATTCCTCGTCTCCCTCAGTGCGTTGCGTGGTGCACGCGATTCAGCCTTTATCTTGCAAGTGGGCTTCGAGGAACCACAAGTATTTATCGAGTTCGCGCGAGATCCCGGTGAACAGATCCGCGGTATCCGCATCGCCCAGCTTGGCCGTGTCGTCGATGGCGGCGCGCACCGCCTTGCCGAACGCCGCGATCTGCGTCGACAGGTAGAACAGATGATCCTTTCCGGCAGTAATGCTCAAGGGATAGTTCTTCAGCTTGCTGCGCTTGGCGGCGACCGCGACCGTGCCCTCGGCCGTACCGCCGAGGGACGTGACGCGTTCCGCGATCTCGTCGATGTGCTCCAGAACGAGATCGGAAATCTTGTCGAACAACTCGTGCAGTGCGATGAAATGGGGACCCTTGACGTTCCAGTGCGCCTGTTTGACTTGGCTCTGCAAGTCGATGGCATCGGCCAATCGGTCATTGAGAATAGTGATGACGCTTCGGCGTGTCTTTTCCGAAAGATCGATCTTGGTCTTGTACATGGAGCATTCCTCGAATGGCGGATACCTGCGGGCGGCTATTTTTGCACGTCTCAGTCGTGAATCCCAAGAAAGAACGTAATGTCCGGCGCCGTGTTGACTGCGGTATCCTCGGAAAACCCCATCTCGAGCCGCCAGCGGCGCCATCGACGCACGGCGCCGACGGTAAGCTGTGCACTCGGCCCCAGGAAACGCAGATCGCTTCTCACCCGACTCGTTTGGCCATCGAGCTGCGCACGCAGCGCCCAGACGGGACCCAGATCCCGAGTGACCGCAACGCGCCCAAAGGCCGAATTCAGGTGCGCGGACCCGGCGAATACTTCGTCGCCGAAGGGCCGCATCAGGCCGAGCTCCGCCGCCAACTGCCAGTGCGGCCAGCGGTGAGCCGCGTGCCCCCATACGGCGGCATCCCACGCACCGTCGCTGGTCAATTTGGCCACCGACCCGGTGGGCGCTTTCACGCCGCCCCAGAAGGACAGCGTGTGTTCCGCGGTGTCGGCAGCGTACCAGCCGGTTTCCGCGGAAACGTCGCCGAGACTGGTTTGGGTTTGATGCATATACACCCGACTCTTTCCCGAGTAGAAGTACACGATCTGGCCCTTTGGATAATAGGGCCGACTGCCGCGCGAAAAGCCGAAGAAGCGATGCCACGCGTCGATGGGGGAGTCGAGAAAGCCGCCGCTGTCATGCACCACCGGCACGGTGAAACGGTATCGCCAGACTTGGGTCACCGAGTTTTCGTAACTCAGCCGCAATGTATCGCTCTCACCGTCCACCAGCAATTCCTCTGCGCCCCGCGCCTCGGCGTCGACGGTGTTCGCGATGCTGAACGTCGCCGCCAGCACGGCGCCGGCGTCGGCACGTGAATCGCTCGGCAGGGGCAAGTAAAAACCCCGCAGCAGGGGATTCTCATCGCGTGTCGGGAAGAATTCCTCGGCGCGGAGCGGTCCACTGCATGCGGCCAGAAGGGAGATTGCGAGCGGCAGGCGCCATGCTGCGGCGGCTATCCTACGGCGTAACGGCTTACAGATCGGTTCGGCGCAACCGCAATTGGATGGCCCCGAGGATGAATACGACTCCAACGACGAGGCCGAGCCACGTGGCCGGATTCGAGAAGAACCCGAGCGGATCGAGCAAGCGCCAGATGCTTCCCGGTGTGGTGATGGTGTCACGGTCGATCACTGTCGTCACCCAGGCAGTGCGATCCGTTATGTCTTGGAAGGCTGTGGGAATGTAGCCCAGCGCTCGGTCTCGGAGCGCAGTTCCCGTGACATGAGTGCCAAAGAACCAGCGCTCCAATAAATACAGGGCCAGGGGCGGCAGGACGGACCACAGCATGACCGCGCGCTTGGCCCAAGCCGACACCAGCACCAGCCAGCCGGCAAACGGAAGATACCAGATGGCCATAGTCACGATTAGATACAACCACAGTGCCTGCAATTGTAACCACAGATCGGGCTGCCACAGAGCGCCGCCGAAAGTGGAACGCGCTCGCACCGAGACGATAAATGCCATCAGCAAGGTCGAAATATCGGCTGCGACGAAGTACACCAAGGGAATGGCGATCAGGCCCGTGAACAGCTTCGCGAGCACCGTAGCGGTGTCGGAAATCGGCAGCGACTTCCAAAACAGCACGCTGCGGTCCTTGCGATCCGCATAAAGGCAATCGAGCAGATACCAAGTGGAATAGATGTTCATCACTACGAAAAAGGCGACGCCGAATGCGAATAGCACCATGCCGCCGACCACGCGATTCTGCTCGGGCGAAGTCAGCTCGGCGATATCGACTCTGCCGAACAATGCGGCGAGGGTAAGCGCGGCGCCGATAACGGCGGGCACGATCCAGATCGCGCGATTTTCCCAGAATTCACGCCGCACCAGCCATGAGTAGTTATTCATGCCGCACCTGCGGACAGCTTGGCGACGAACAAATCGGAGACGCTCGGGGTCGACAAATCGCCGAGGTCGCGCAGCTTGTCGACATCCGGCTTCTCGAAGTACAGGACGGTTTTCCCGAGCGTGCGGCGTTCGTAAAACGGTTTCTCGGCGCGTGCGGTGGCGACCCTGTCTTCCGTGACGGCGACGGCGGCATAGCGTGTGGCAATGTCCTCCAGCGAGCAATCGAGGACGATGCGGCCGCGGTCGATGAAAATCACGTCCGTCAGCAGATTCTCCACTTCTTCAACCTGATGAGTGGTGATCAAAATCGTCCGGGTCTCATCCATATAATCATTCACCAACGCGTCATAGAAGCTGCGCCGCGCCAAAATGTCCAGCCCCAGCGTGGGCTCGTCGAGCACCAGCAACTTGGCGTCGATCGCCATGGTCAACGCGAGGTGGACCTGCGTTTTCATGCCTTTGGACAGCTCGCGCATACGGCGCTTACCGGTGATCTGCGTCTTCGCCAGCAGCGCATGTGCGCGGTCGCGGCGAAAACGCGGGTGGACGCCGGCGACGAAATCGATGGCCTGATCGACCCTCAGCCACGCCGGCAGGACGGCAACGTCAGCGATGAAGCAGGCATCGTTCATCAGGGCCGCACGATGGGTGAATGGCTCACGGTCCAATACCTTGAGCTGGCCCTCGTAGGAGGTGAGCCCGAGTATGGCGCGCAGCGCGCTGGTCTTGCCCGCTCCATTCGGGCCGATGAGACCCACGATTCGGCCCGTCTCGACCGCGAAATTCGCATGATCGAGCGCGGTGTGCTTACCGTATTTTTTCGTCAGATCGCGGGCTTCTATTAGTGCGGGCATGGCATCTCATTCTTCTTTTGCTTCGCCGCCACGCGGCGGCGGAGCGGGATGGGTGAGGGCGGGGGTCTGCGCAAACAATTCTTGCGCCGAAAAACCCAACCTATGGATGACCGCGAGAATATGCGGCCATTCCTCGTTCAGGAATCGTTCGCGCTCGCCGGCCAACAACAGGCGGCGTGCCCCGTCGCTCACGAACATGCCGCGACCGCGGCGCTTCTCAACCAAACGTTCGTCGACCAGCTGCTGGTACCCCTTGAGCACGGTGAGCGGATTGAGCCGGTAATCAGCCGCAACCGCGCGGACGGAGGGCAAAGGGTCGCCCTCCTTCAGCGCGCCCTCGAGGATGAGGGCTACCATTCGATCGCGCAGCTGGCGATAAATGGGTTGGTTGTCGTTCCAGTTCGGGTCCATTCTCCACTCGTTGCCTGCCCGTGTACGGGGCATGTAGCACGCTAATCTAGCAGAACGCTCCATTTCCATTGGCGTGCGTGAGCTTGGCCGGGTTAGATCGTGGGCGACAGCGTGGCCTTGGCGGTGGCCGCACTCTGCACCAATGTGGTTAGCGCGCGAGCTTGGTGGATTTGGCCGCTGAACAGGTAGGCAACTCCGCCGATCATGAGGCTATTGATCATCAAGGCGACGCCGAGGGCTGCCAGTTTGTTGGAAAGTTGGGTGGTCATGTGGATCTCCAGTCTGAAGTGGCTGGTCATCGAGGTGTTTCGGTGACCTGGTGATATAGTTACATATAACACTAATACATGCAAACCCTTTTGAGCTTTAATTACTCCGCTCGAGATCGAGCCCGCCACGCCGGGTCGACGATGGAGGTCGAGACCTTTGGCTCAAGTACAATCGGACGGACGGTGATTGATATGCGTGACAGGGGCGCGCAAGCGCCGAACGCGCGGGTCGCCATCGGTGCGGATGAACGGGCCTTCGCAGAACTCTTGATTTCCCACCCTTTCGGCCACGTGAGGCAAGCTGATGATCATCGTATTTGGATCGATCAATATGGATCTGGTGGCAACGGTCAAATCCATCGTCCGCCCTGGAGAGACCGTGCTCGCAAGAGATTATCGGACCTTCTTTGGAGGAAAGGGAGCGAACCAAGCCATTGCGGCGGGACGCGCGGCGCCCAACGGCATGAAGGTGACTTTTGCGGGTGCCGTCGGGCAGGATGAATATGGGAAACTTTGTACCGCAAATCTGAATGAAAACGGCGTGTCCGCACAGGTCAGTACGGTTCTCGGAAGCCCAACCGGTGTCGCATTTATCTCGGTCGATGACAGCGGCGAAAACGCCATTACCGTGGTCAGCGGCGCCAACTCACGCATCTCGGCGCGTCAGGTTTCCGACGACATGCTTTCGCTGTCGAAGGTCGTTGTGTTGCAGATGGAGTCGCCTTTCGCGCAGAGCTCCGATGTTGCCGCTCGCGCGCGGCAGCGTGGCTGCCGTGTACTCTGGAACTTAGCTCCGGTAGGACCGGAGCTAGACATCGACTCCCTAAAACTTTTATTGGCCCGGACCGACTTCTTCGTGGTAAACGAAAGCGAGGCACATCAAGCGGCTGTTCTATTGAAACAAGAGTCGGCCGACAGCAGAGAGACGGCGCGCATGATCGCGGAAACGTACAATCTCGTTTGTGTTGTAACCCTGGGAGGGGACGGCATATGGGCGGCAGTACCGGGCGGTACTTCAATTGAGATGCGCCCGCCTCCGACCGAAGTGATCGATACCACCGGTGCCGGCGACACGTTTTGCGGCGTCCTCGCTTCGGGAATTGCCGAGGGCCTGCATTTGGAACAGTGCCTCGAGCGAGCAGTCGCTGCGGCGTCTTTGAGTTGTACGTCATTGGGCGCGCAATCTTCAATGCCGCACCGTGTATCGATCGACGCCGCGGCCGCGGCAGCGCGGGTGAGCCGCTAGCTGCCAGTTTCAGCGACGCTTGACGCCACTGGGGCTACGATCCATGTTCTTCGCCACAAACGCGCCGGTCGCCTCGATCAGTTCGTCGACCGTGTTCGTCTCGTCGAACACATTGAAGACGTGGTCCATCGGACGCACCCACAATTCGCCGGGACCTTTGTGATAGGCCAGCAGCAACCGGCCGAACTGTGGCTGTGGGTAGATCAGGGTGTCCTTTGTTCCCACCGCCACAAACACCGGTCCGGGATATTTGGCGAGCTCCGCGACGGGGTCGATGGTGAAAAGGTCCTCGAAATACGCCGTCTTTAACGACACTTCGCCACCCCACGGCAGCTTGACCGTGACCGCTTTGCCGCCGCTGGCAAGGCCTGCCTTCAGAGTGTCGACGCCGAAGACAGCCGCGAACGTGCCGCTCGGCGAGGATAGCGGGTTCCACAAAGCGACGGCCTTCAAGGGATGCGCCGTCCTTCCGGCGACGCTCGCCGCGACGCCGCCGCCCTGGCTCCAGCCAACCACGGCGACCTTCGCCGGGTTGATAGACTTCTCCCGCTGCAGGAAATCGAGGGCCGCCAGCGCATCCTTGATCTGACCGGAGATCGTGGTGTCCTCGAAAGATCCGTCGCTGTCGCCGCCGCCGCGGAAATCGATGCGCAGGCTCGCCAGTCCCTTCGTCGCCCAGGCGTCGGCGGCGCGCGCGAAAACGCCTTGCTTCAGCGAAGGGATTTGCAATTCGTCGCGGCTGCCCTTGAATCCGTGCAGCAGTAGAATCACCGGCGGCTTCGCGGCACCTTCGGGAAGTTCCAGCGTGCCGACGACTTTTTGCCCATCGACCTGGAATGAAATGACCGTCTGGCTGGGCGCCGCGTGGACCTGATCCAGCGCTGGCAGCAACAGCAGCACCGCGGCTAACATGGTGATATCTCGCACTCAAACTCCTTCTTCGCACCGGCCAGGCCGCTGCCCGTGCGGCAATCATGCCGCGTTTCCGCTACCATTCCACGCTTTTCGCCGGGAGCCAGACATGAAGAAGCCAGTTACCGTCACCATCACCGGCGCCGCCGGGAATATCGGCTATGCGCTCGCCTTCCGTGTAGCGTCGGGTCAGATGCTGGGGGCAGACCAACCCATCAACTTGAATTTGCTCGAAATTCCTGCTGCGAGCGCCGCCGTGCAAGGCGTGGTGATGGAGTTGAACGACTGCGCCTTAGCCACTCTCAACAAGGTCACGGCAACGAGCGAAGCCGGGGTCGCGTTCAAGGATTGTGAATTTGCCATGTTGGTGGGTGCGCGGCCGCGCGGCCCCGGCATGGAGCGCAAAGATCTATTGCTGGAAAATGCCAAGATTTTCTCGGCCCAAGGCAAGGCGCTCGACGCCGTGGCTAGCCGCAACGTGCGGGTCCTGGTGGTCGGCAATCCCGCCAACACCAACTCGCTGATCGCGCAACGCAATGCACCTTCGCTGTCCCCGAAGCGCTTCACGGCAATGACCCGCCTGGACCACAACCGCGGCCTGGCACAATTGACGGAGAAGACCGGCGGCGCCCTGGCAGATATCAAAAAGGTCATCATTTGGGGCAACCATTCGGCGACCCAGTATCCTGATTTGCATCACGCCACCGTCGGCGGCAAGCCGGTCCTGTCTCTGGTCGAGGAGAGCTGGTTCAAGGACAGCTTCATTCCCACGGTGCAGCAACGCGGTGCCGCCGTCATCAAGGCGCGCGGGACGTCGTCCGCGGCGTCGGCGGCCGCCGCCGCGTTGGATCACATGCACGACTGGATGCTCGGCACACCCGCCGGTGACTGGGTCAGCATGGGCATTCCATCCGACGGCAGCTATGGCATCCCGGAAGGCGTCATCTATTCCTATCCGGTGACTTGTCAGGGCGGCGAGTACAGCATCGTGCAGGGATTGAGCATCAATGAGTTCAGCCGGGAGAAAATGTCGGCGACGCACCGCGAGCTGCTGGAAGAACGCGATGGTGTGAAAGACTTGATCTAACACTGCGCAAAGCCCCATGAATACCCTGTTGCTGGGCGCTGCCGCGGCCGTCGCATGGGGCCTGCTCTGTGCCGGGATGGTTCTGGTGCTGGCCTACCGCCGCGCGAGTCTGGCGGCGACCACCGCGGTGGTGCTCGTCCTGTTGCTGGCGTACTGGGTATTCGGTGCTGCGGCCGGGTGGTGGAAGGTCATGGTGTCGTTGCCCGTGGGCCTACTGCTGCTACTCAACATCAGGCCGCTGCGCATCGGCCTCGTGACACGACCGTTTCTCAAGAAGTATCGCCGCTTGCTGCCGTCGATGTCGGCAACCGAGCGGGAGGCGTTGGATGCCGGCACGGTTTGGTGGGACGGAGAGTTGTTCACCGGCGGACCGAATTGGCAGAAGTTGATGTCGGCGAAGGCACCGGCACTCACAGCCGAGGAGCAGGCGTTCCTCGACGGTCCGTGCGAAGAGCTGTGCGCGATGCTGGACGACTGGGACATCACCCATCGCCGCGGCGACATGTCGCCGGAAGTCTGGGCCTTCATCAAGTCCAAGGGCTTCTTCGCCATGATCATCCCGAAGCGTTACGGCGGCCTGGAGCTCTCGGCCTATGCCCACTCGTGCGTGCTCATCAAGCTCGCCTCGCGCTGCGCCACGGCCTCGTCCACCGTCGCGGTCCCGAATTCCTTGGGGCCCGCCGAGTTGCTGTTGCATTACGGGACCGATGCGCAGAAGAACCATTATCTGCCCCGGCTGGCAAGCGGCGAGGATGTCCCTTGTTTTGCGCTCACGGGTCCGCGTGCCGGATCGGACGCCGCTTCCATCCCCGATACCGGCGTCGTTTGCAGAGGACTGTGGCAAGGCAGCGAAGTCATCGGTGTCAAACTCAATTTTTCCAAGCGATACATCACCCTGGCTCCGATCGCCACGGTGATCGGCTTGGCCTTTCGTCTGTTCGACCCCGACAAAATCATGGGCGAGCGCGTGGATTTGGGAATTACCTGCGCCCTCATTCCGCGCGCCACGCCGGGCGTCACCATCGGCCGCCGGCACTTCCCGCTCAACGTCCCCTTTCAGAACGGCCCCATCCTGGGGGTCGATGTGTTCGTTCCCATGGACGCCATCATCGGCGGCTTCGGCATGGCCGGTCAGGGCTGGCGCATGTTGGTGGAACAATTATCGGTGGGCCGTTGTATTTCGCTGCCATCGAATACGGCGGGTGCCGCGAAGGCGGCGGTATACGCCTCGGGCGCGTACGCCCGCATCCGACGCCAGTTCAACCAATCCATCGGGAAATTCGAGGGCATCGAGCAGGTCTTGGCGCGCATGGCGGCGCGCACGTACATCATCGATGCCGCACGCTCGGTGACCGCCGGTGCGATCGACGGCGGCGAAAAACCCTCGGTGCCTTCCGCCATGCTCAAGTACCACGCTACCGAGCTCGGCCGCATGATCGCCAACGATGCGATGGACGTGCACGGCGGCAAGGGCATTTGCTTGGGGCCGAAGAATTATCTCGGGCGCGGCTATCAGATCGTGCCGGTGGCCATTACCGTCGAAGGGGCCAACATCCTGACGCGCAGCCTCATCATCTTCGGACAAGGCGCCGTGCGTTGCCACCCCTGGGTGTTCAAGGAGATGAATGCCGCGCGCAATCCAAATCACGATGAAGGCGGGAGGCAATTCGACCATGCGCTCATGGGGCATGTGGGTTTCGCCATCTCGAATGCCGTACGCTCCCTGGTCATGGCAACGACGCTGGCACGCTTCACCAAAGTGCCGCCGATCGGACCCACCGCGCGTTACTTCCAGCATGTCAATCGCTACAGCGCATCGTTCGCGTTTGCCGCCGACGTGGCCATGCTGGCACTCGGCGGCTATCTGAAAAAGAAGGAGAACCTATCGGCGCGTCTGGGCGATGTACTGTCTTCCATGTATCTGGCCTCGATGGTGCTCAAGCATCATGACAATCAGGGACTCGAGGCCGCGGATCTGCCGTTGGTCGAATGGGCATGCCGCAGCCTGCTCTATCAGGCACAAGAACAGCTGCACCTTTTTCTGCGTAATTTCCCGAATCGCCCATTGGCGGCGCTCATGCGGCTGGTCATTTTCCCGCGCGGGCTGACCTACTTTGCGCCCAGCGACCGGCTGGGTCGCGAGATCGCCGACCTCATCACGAGTCCGAGCGAAGCGAGAGAGCGGCTCAGCAGTCACGCCTACAAGACCTTGGAACCCACCAATGCCCTCGGACTACTACAGGAAGCGCTGACCCTGGCCGCAACCGCCGAGTCGATCGAAAAGCGCATTCGCATCGAAGGCGTGAAAACGGGCCGAGTGACGGCACTGGATCTTCCCGGGCAGATCGAACAGGCGCTGCAGCTGGGCATCATCGACGCCGCCGAGGCCGGCAGCCTGCGCGACTACGATGCCAAGGTTCTGGCGCTCGTCAACGTCGATGATTTTGCGCCGCACGAATTGGGTGTCGCGGCAGCCAGACATGATTGCGCACCAGCCTGACCATGGGCCGCCTGCCGGTCGTACTCGCCGTTCTGCTGCCGGCGTTTTCGTGAATGCCGCGCTACCGCTGTAAGATGCCCCACACCATCCCCCTCATCGGAGAGAAGTTTATGAATCGCGTACTTCTGGCATTTAGCGCGGCCCTGCTCGCCACCATGGCGCTCGCGCAGGATCGTATCCCGGCAGCGGCCGGGGCTGCCGTGTATATCACCGCGCCGCGCAATGGCGCGAAGATCCACGGTCCGGTTACCGTACTCTTCGGCCTCAAAGGAATGGGCGTCGCCCCTGCCGGCATCAAATTCGACAACACGGGCCACCATCATCTGCTGGTCGACACCGACGTGAGCGAACTCAAGCTCGGCGCGGCCGTGCCCGCCACCGACAAAGTTCTTCATTTCGGCAAGGGTCAAACGGAAACCACGCTGACATTGGCGCCGGGCAAGCATACGCTCCAGTTGCTGTTCGCCGATTATCAGCATCTATCTTTCGACCCGCCGCTGCAGTCGGAAAAAATCACCATCACCGTGGATTGAAGCGTGGGCGGTCCCGGCCCGTTGCGACCTAGCGACGCCCGGCGTAGCGACGCGCGCACCATCTTGCACGTCGACATGGACGCTTTTTATGCGTCGGTGGAGGAGCGGGATCGGCCGGAACTCAAGGGCAAACCGCTGATCGTCGGCGGCACCGGCGGGCGCGGCGTGGTCGCCGCCGCGAGTTACGCCGTGCGCCGTTTCGGCGTGCGCTCCGCCATGCCCATGCGCGAAGCGCTGCGGCTCTGCCCCGAGGCCATTTGTGTTCGTCCACGGATGGCGCGCTACCAGGAAGTCTCCGAGCGAGTCTTCGATATTTTTCATGAATTCACGCCCCTGGTAGAGGGGCTTTCTCTGGACGAAGCCTTCCTGGATGTCACGGCAAGCCTGCGACTCATGGGCGACGGACAAGTCATCGGGGACGAGGTGCGCCGACGCATTCGCGCAGATACCGGCCTCACCGCGTCCGTCGGCATAGGGCCCAACAAACTGCTGGCGAAGATCGCGTCGGACCTCAACAAACCCGACGGCTCGTGCCGCATCGGACCCGACAATCTGTCCGCGATTCTCGATCCATTGCCGATCCAAAAGCTCTTCGGCGTGGGGCAGCGATCTCTACCCGGCGTCATGGCGGCGGGCATACACACATTCGGCGATTTACGGCGCGCCGACGACGAAACCGCGTGGCGTGCCTTCGGCAAACATGGCAAGGCCATGCGCGATCGGGCGGCGGGCATCGACGACCGACCGGTCGAGCCGAACCGCGAAGAAAAATCCATCAGCGCGGAGGAGACGTTCGCCGTCGACATTCGCGCCATCGGGGAGCTCGAGCGAGAGTTGACGCGGCTCGCCGATCGCACCGCCACCCGCCTGCGCGCGCACACACTCGCCGCGGGCAAGGTCACCGTCAAGATTCGGCGGCGCGATTTCACCACGTACACGCGGCAGCGTTCCATTCTGCCGCCGACCCAGGAAACGGCGGTTATCTCGCGCATCGCGCAAATCCTGCTCAAAGAGTGGTTGAGCACTCAGCCCGATGCCGCGGTGCGGCTGCTGGGCGTCGGTGTGGGCGATTTGCAGATCATGCGGCAATCCGATCTGTTCGCGGCGGAACCGGGGGAGTCGCGCCTCGACGCCACCGTCGATGGCATTCGCGAGCGTTTCGGCACCGCACTGCTGACCCGCGCCAGCTTGCTGCCGCGGACACCGGGCGGCGGCGGTGGGCCGCCCCGCGGTTCGCAGCACGGCTGAGCTTGGTATCATTCCCGGCAGCCATGTACACCAGCTTCTTCGGTCTCAGCGAAAAGCCCTTCGCGATCACGCCGGACCCGCGCTACCTTTATCTGAGCGAGCGGCACGCCGAAGCGTTGGCTCACCTGCTGTACGGCATCAACGAATCGGGCGGATTCATTCAATTGACGGGCGAAGTAGGCACCGGCAAGACCACGGTGGTGCGAACCTTGTTATCGCGAATTCCGCATCACGCCGACGTCGCCGTCATCTTGAATCCCCGCGTCACGCCGGTAGAGTTCTTGCTCACCATCTGCGAAGAGCTGGGGCTGCCCATTGCCGAGGCGGATCGAGACAGCGTAAAACAGATGGTCGACGCATTGAATCGGCGCCTGCTGTCCGCGCACGCCGAAGGCCGTCGCATCATCGTCATCGTCGACGAGGCGCAGAACCTTTCCGCCGAGGTGCTCGAACAGGTTCGGCTGCTGACCAATCTTGAAACCCCGACTCAGAAGCTCCTGCAAATCATCTTGATCGGTCAACCCGAGCTTCGCGAGCTTCTGGATCGCAACGACTTGCGCCAATTGGCGCAGCGAATCACGGGACGCTATCACTTGAAACCGCTGTCGCGCGAGGAAACGCAGGGTTATGTGCGCCACCGCTTGCGCGTCGCCGGAGCCCAGGGAGAGATCTTCACGCCCGGCGCGTTGCGCGAGGTGCATCGACTGGCATCGGGCATCCCGCGCGTGATCAACGTGAGCTGCGACCGCGCGCTGCTCGGCGCCTATACTCAGGAAGCGCGCAAAGTGACTGCTGCTTTGGTACGCCAGGCGGCCGGCGAAGTTTATGGCCGCCACTTTGCTCCGCCATGGCTGGCGTGGAGCGCCGGGGCGGTCATCGTGGCCGGCAGTGCGGCAGTGGGCCTGGTGGGCTGGCGAATGTGGCAGAACCAGGCCGCCCCGCCGCGGACGGCCAGCCCGCGCCCAGCCGCGATCACGCCGCCCGCGCCCACCGCTTCGGCGCGACCCGCGATTCCCCCTCCGGCAGCGGTTTCGATCAACGCCTTGCTGGCAGCGAACAGCGCCAACACCAGCGATGCGGCCGCTTTCCGCCGGCTGCTGTCGTTGTGGGGAACGGCGATGACGAATGACCGCGATCCGTGCGGCCAAGCGCAGAAGGCCGGGCTCGCGTGCCTCGAGCAGCGCGGTTCCTGGGCCCAGGTCCGGGCGCTGAATCGGCCCGCCATTTTGACCCTGACCGACGATCAAGGCCAAAGGCACCGAGTCGTGCTATCCGCCTTGGACGATAAATTTGCGACCCTGGATTTGGGCGAACACAACCAGCGCGTACCGGTGGACGAGCTGTCGCGCGATTGGTTCGGCGATTTCACCGTGGTGTGGAAGCCCAAGACCTCCCGCACCCGCCTGCTGTCCATCGGCATGCGGGGCGACGAGGTTCGCTGGCTGCGGCGCAGTCTCAACGCGCTTCACGGCGCGGCTTCGGATCCGGAGTACGGCGACGTATATGACCAGGAATTGGCTCTCGAGGTGCAGAATTTTCAGCGCGAGCATCGCCTGAACGTTGACGGAGTCGCCGGCTTGCAAACGCAAGTGGTGCTCGACACCGCCCTGGCCGAACCGGGTTCGCCGCAGTTACTGCAGACCACACCGCACGGCTAGGTACCCAGATGTCATTCATTCTCGACGCGCTCAAGAAATCGGAAATGGAGCGTCAACGTCAAAGCATGCCGGGCTTGGTGGATACCGGCATCGCGCGGCCACGGTCGCGTCTGCCGGCGTGGGCAATCGCTCTGTGCGTATTGCTCGCGGTGAATTTGCTCGTGTTGCTGTTCGTGTTGACGCGCAGCTTGATGAGTGCGCCACCGTCACCGAGCGCGCCAGCCGCGACGCCGACGCGCCGCACCGAGACAGCCGCCGGCGCTGAGACCGGCCCCGGTGTGGCGGGCGCCGATGCGCCGGGCGCCGCCACGCCCGCAGCGACCACTGGGCAGTTCAGTCCGCTTGACGCACCGCCGGTGTATGCGCCGGAGATTCCGGTGGGCGCCGCCCCCGTGCCGCAGCCCGCGGGTCCCAAAGCGGCCAGTCCCGGAAGTTCCGGCCTGCATGCCGTGCACCGACGCGATCCGCTGCTCGTGGACGAAGACTACAAAGCCAATGACGACGAAGTACTGCCGACCATCAACGAGATCAGCCTGACCGGAGCGCAAGCGCTGCCCGAGTTACACCTGGACGTCCATGTATTTGCGACCCAACCCGCCGAACGATTCGTGTACGTGAACATGCGCAAGTATCACGAAGGCGCGAAGCTGCAAGAAGGCCCCACCATCGAGCGCATTCGGCGCGACGGCGTTATTCTGAACTATCAAGGTTTGCGGTTCCTATTGCCGCGCCAATAGCCTACTGCCGCGCAACGCTGCCGGCGGTGCCGCCCGCCAGTCGCTCGAGTGCGTCCCCGGTGATGCGATAGTTGATCCAGTCGGACTTCGCTTCCGCGCCGAGCGCTTCATAGAAATCACGGGCAGGGCGGTTCCAATCGAGGACGGCCCATTCGAATCGTCCGCAGTCGCGTTCGAGTGCAAGTCGCGCCAAATGCACCAGCACCGCCTTACCGACGCCCAAGCCGCGAAATGCGGGCCGCACGAATAAATCCTCCAAGTACAATCCGTGCTTGCCGAGGAAGGTGGAAAAATTGTGGAAGTACAGCGCAAACCCCGCGGGTTCGCCGTCGACCCGAGCGATCAGGGCCTCGGCCGCGGGCCGCGCGCCGAACAGCGCCTGGCGCAGGGTGGCCTCGGTAGCGACCACGTGGTGCGTGAGCTGTTCGTACTCCGCCAGCTCGTTTATCAGGGCCAGAATGAGCGGAATGTCCGCCGGGCCGGCGGGTACGATTCCAATGGCAGCAGCTTGCGTCATCTCGCGAATACCAGGTCGACGGATCGGCCGCAGTTTACACGCTGCACGGTTACGGCGCCCCGATCTTGAACATGCGATGATTGAGACATGCGAAAGATATTTACTCTGACCATGAGCGGCCTGGTGACGGTGCTGCCCCTGGCGCTGACGGTCTACGTCATTTGGTGGCTCGTGAACACCGTGGAGGGTTGGTTGCGCCGCGCACTGATCGCCCTGCAGATCGTGCGACCCGAAAACTACTGGCCCGGTCTCGGCCTGATCACCGGATTTTTCCTGCTGCTCGCCGTTGGCAGCCTGGTCAATGCGTACGCCGGTAAGATATTCCTCAAGTATTGGGATGACTTTCTTGGCCGGATTCCATTCGTCAAGACCTTGTATGGTGGTTTTCGCGATGTGGTCAGCCTGTTGCCATCCGGAAGCGGCGAAAAACGCGACCTGCAGCGCGTCGTGCTGGCTCGATTCGCCGATGTGCATGCCATCGGCTTCGTCACGCGGGAAGACGTTCCTTTGGCGCTCGAAGCGCATGGCGGCCAGGATTGGGTGACGGTTTATTTTCCAATGAGTTATGCATTCGGCGGCTATACACTGTACTTGCCGCGGGACCGCATTCAGCCCCTCGACATTTCGGTCGAGGATGCCATGAGACTGGCCATTACTGCGGGCCTGACCGCCGGCAGTCGCACCAAGACCACGTAGCGTAAGTACGGGTGCGTTGATCATGCTCAAGCGATACGTCAGGGTGCTTGCGCTAACGCTGCTGCACGCAGCGACCGCACTGGCCGGGGAAGCCGTGCACGGCGCATCTCCCAAAGGCGAAGCGGATGCGTACCCGGTGTGGCGATCCTCTGCGGCGCGCGCTCTCGCCGTGCGCGGAGATGCCGAGTCACTGGCGACTTCCGCCGCGCTGACGTTTGTCGGACCACCGGCGCGTACCAAAGCGGATTCCGCGAGGGCTGCCTCAGCGGCGGTCGAAATCGCCGCCAAAGCCAGCGAGCTTGCACCCGATGATCGGGCAATCAGCTGGCTGCATCTGCAACTCTGCGCCAACGCACCAGCCTGCGACATTCGCGATGCGGCAACCACCATGCGCTGGGTGGATGCCGACAATGGCGCCGCATGGCTGCCCATTTTGGCGGGAGCGCAGAAGGACAGGGATACGATTCAAGTCGATCGGGTCTTGACCGACATGGCTCAGGGGACGCGCTTCGATCTGTACGGGAATCGGACTGCGGTGCTGATGTTCGATGCGCTCAAAAAGGGCCGCGGGAGCCTCCCTCCGAATTACCTGAACTCCGATTTGACCCGGCTGACCGAAGCGATGGGAATAGCGGGTGCAGCCGTCATGCCTTCGTTTTCACCGCTCATCAATGCATGCCGCGAGACGGCCGCCACGGAGCGTCGCGAGACATGCCTCAAATTATCCAAGACCATGCAGAGGGCGGACGCCGTCATGGCGCAGCTGGTAGGTTTCGCCATAGAAAAACGCTTGACGGCGGACAGCAAGGAACTTCGGGTGATCGCTGAACGCAGACGCGTGCTGGAATGGCGCGTGTCGGCGGCGAACCAATCCGACACGCCGCTGCTGCCCTGGCTGCGCAATGCCCGCGCTCGTTCACGCCTTGCAAAGATGCGTGCGATGCCGAGAGAAGAAGATGTCTGCATTGCACTATTGCGGGAACATGGAGTACCACTCGACCCCCCGGAGGAACACCGATGATCGATTTGCACTATTGGCCCACGCCCAACGGACACAAGGTAGCGATGGTTCTCGAAGAAACCGCCATGCCCTACCGTATCGTGCCGGTGAATATCGGCAAGGGTGAGCAATTCAAACCCGACTTTCTTGCCATTTCACCGAACAACCGCATGCCCGCCATCGTCGATCATCAGCCGCCGGATGGGGGTGCGCCGATTTCGGTGTTCGAATCCGGCGCGATTTTGTTGTACCTGGCCGAGAAGAGCGAACAATTCATGCCCGCGGACGTTCGCGGCAGGACAGCAGTGACGGAATGGCTGTTCTGGCAGGTTGCCGGATTGGGACCCATGGCCGGCCAGAATCACCACTTTGCGCGCTATGCACCGGAAAAGATTCCTTACGCCATCGACCGCTACGTGAAGGAAACCAATCGCCTGTACGGAGTACTGAACAGACGCCTGGCCGACCGCGAGTTCGTTGCCGGTGCGTACTCGATCGCCGACATGGCGGCCTATCCGTGGGTGGTACCGCACGAGGCGCAAGGACAAAATCTCTCCGAGTTCCCACACCTCAAACGCTGGTTCGAGACCATCAAGGTCCGCCCCGCGACGATCCGCGCGTACGAGTTGGCGCCGACATTCAGCAACAGCCCTCTCATGAGCGATGAAGCAAAAAAAATCCTCTTCGGCCAGACCGCCGCATCCATCGACAAGAAATGACGTTCAAGGCGCAGGCTTGTCGTGCGCGTAGCTACGCCAGAATGTGGGCCACTTTATCGACGAGCAGGCTAGCTCCGGTTACCTGCCCAGCAATAACGTTGATGTTCATCCACCATTCCGACCGCCTGCATGAAGGCGTAGCAGATGGTCGAGCCCACGAAACGGAACCCCTGTTGCTTTAGATCTCTGCTCATGGCATCGCTTTGAACAGTCGATTGGGCGATACCGCTCAGGTAGAGCGGCCGCCGACGCAGCACCTTGCCGTCGGTAAATTGCCAGATGTAATCGCTGAAGTTACCCTGCCGCTCGCGGATCTTCAGATAGGCCTGGGCATTGGTGATGAAGGCATCGACTTTGAGCCGATTCCTGACGATGCCCGGATTCAGCAACAGGTTCTTCCGCTCGAGCTTGCCATAGCGCGCCATTTTCTCGGCATCGAATTGATCGAAGGCGACGCGGTAGTTCGCGCGCTTGCGCAATATGATGAGCCAGCTCAAACCCGCCTGGGCTCCCTCCAAACACAGCATCTCGAACAGCCGTTGATCGGCGCGCACCGCCACCCCCCATTCGTCGTCGTGGTAGGCGACGTACAGGGGGTCCGCGGGACACCATGCGCAGCGCCGCTTGCCGTCGGCATGACGCAGTGCCCCCTTTTCCGGCCGCCCCGCTTCGTTGGCCATTGAAGTTGATCGCTCCGGGCAACGAGGGGCGTACGTTAGTGTTTGGCCTTGGGCGGCTTGACCGCAATGACCTCGATTTCCACCAGCGCTCCCGGCGCAACCAGTGCCGCCACCTGCACCGCGCTGCGCGCCGGCTTGTTAGGCTGTTCCGCAGTGCCGAAGAATTTCGTATAACCGGTCATCAGTCCCGCGAAATCGAGCTTATTGTCCTTGGTTGGATCGGCGACCATGAACACCGTCATCTTCACCACGTCGCCCATTCCCAGTCCCAGCTTGGCGAGCGAAGCCTTGATGTTGGTGAGCGCGCTTTCGGCCTGCGTTGCCATGTCGCCATAGGCCTCGACGCTGCCCTTGGGCGCGTCCTTGTTGGCTACGGTCGGCAGCGCGCCGCTGACAAACACGATGTCGAAGCCGGCGGGCACCGTAACTGCCGCGGAAATCGGGAACGGATTGCCGTCCGGCAGCGGTGTGCGTACCACATCCGCCGCCTGGGCTACGGCGAGAACAGTCACACTCAGCATTACGCTCGAGGCGAGCGCCGCAGCGCTTCGACAGGTCACTCTCAACATTTGGCATCCCCTTGTTACTGATCCGAGCATCGCAATTTGGCAGGCTCGCTGTCCAGCAGTTTCTGCGTCGCGACGCCCGGCGGATGGACGCCCAGCGTAGCGACGCCCCCCGCATCTTCCTTCAGCGCGACGCCCGTCAGCCGCATCATCCGTGCACGCGACATCAACCATTCGAGTTTCTCTGCGGCCGCATGGTACGACAGGCCATGTGCATGAATGTTGGAAATGCAATTGCGTTCGGCGTCGTGCCGGCCGATTTGCGGCGCATAGGTGAGATACGCACCCAAGCTATTCGGCACGCTGAGGCCCGGCCGTTCGCCGATCAATACGACGATCATGGTGGCGCCCATGCGGGCGCCGATGTCATCGCCCAACGCCACGCGCGCTTGTCCTGCCAGTACCACCGGGCCACACGCCCAACCGGACAACCGCGCGTTGAGAGCCTCGAGCACGGGTGCGGCATGCGTTTGGACGGCGTTCGCCGACAAGCCGTCTGCTATCACGAACACGGCGTCGTAAGGCCCTTGGGGCAACTGGGCCGCACTTTCCGGCGCCAGCACCCGGCCCAGGTCCGGCCGCCGCAGAAAAGTCGACCGATCACCTGCCGCCGAACGCACCTGCAGTGTCGGTATGGGCTCCAACCGAGTCGCCAATGCATCGAAGTCCACCGGCGCGGCCACCGCATCGCGCGCGGCTGCGTGGGCGTATTGAAAATCGAGCAAATGCCGAGTGGGAAGGGCGTCGCCGGTTCGCCCCAGCCCAATCCGGGCACGCGTCACGCTGGTAAACCTGTGCCAGAGTGGATCGACGTCCTTACGCGACATGGTAGCGGCTAACCCTTTCCGGGGTGGTGCGTCAGCAGTCCGCGTACCAGCGCGTTCGAAACGGACGGCGCTGCAAGCCGCCCGTGCTCATCGAGCAGCGCCATGCGCGACAGCCAGGCGGCAAACTCGGGGGCCGGCTGCAGATTCAACAAATGCCGAAGCCCAAGCACATCGTGAAACGAAAGGCTCTGGTAATTCAACATGACGTCGTCCGCGCCGGGGACTGCGATCAGAAAATTGACTCCTGCCACGGCGAGCAACGTCATCAGCGAGTCCATGTCGTCCTGGTCAGCCTCGGCGTGATTCGTGTAACAGACATCGCACCCCATGGGCAGGCCCAAGAGCTTGCCGCAGAAATTGTCCTCGAGTCCCGCTCGTATGATCTGTTTGGCATCAAAAAGATATTCCGGGCCGATGAATCCGACCACGCTGTTGACGAGCAGGGGATCATAGGCACGCGCCACCCCATAGGCTCGCGCCTCCAAGGTCTGCTGATCGACTCCGTGATGGGCGCCGCTGGACAGAGCGCTACCTTGGCCGGTCTCGAAATACATGGCGTTGCCTCCGACGGTGCCGCGACACAAAGACGCCGCCGCTGCATGGCCTTCCGCCAACAACCCCAGAGTGATGCCGAATCCGGTATTTGCCGCCTCGGTGCCCGCAATGGATTGAAACACCAGATCCACGGGTGCACCCAGTTCGATGGCCCGCAATGTGGTCGTCAGATGCGCGAGAACGCACGTTTGAGTGGGAATGTCATAACGCGATCGCACGGCATCCAATAATTCGAGCAGCGCGATGGTGGTGCTCAGGTTGTCCGTCGCCGGATTGACGCCGATGACTGCATCGCCGATGCCGAACAACAGGCCGTCCAAGATCGAACCCGCGATGCCGTCCAGATGATCGGTGGGATGATTCGGTTGCAGCCTGCTGCCCAAGTGCCCCGGCAGGCCCAACGTGCTGCGAAATCGGGAGACGGTGCGGCACTTGGCGGCAACCGCAATCAAATCCTGATTCCGCATGAGCTTCGATACCGCAGCTGCCATTTCCGGAGTGATTCCTCGGGCGAGCGCGGCGAGCGTGGGGGTGTCAGCCTCATAGGACAACAGCCAGTCGCGAAAATCGCCCACGGTCATGTGACTTACCGTCGCGAAGGCCGCGGTATCGTGAGTGTCGATGATGAGGCGGGTCACCTCGTCGCTTTCATAGGGCACGAGCACGTCGTTGAGGAAGTGTTTCAGGGGAATGTCCGCAAGCGCGTACCGAGCAGCCATTCGCCGCGCGTTGCTCGACGCCGCGATTCCCGCGAGTTCGTCGCCGGAACGATGCGGCGAAGCGCAGGCGAGAACTGACCGCAAATCTTCGAAGAGATACCGCTCGGCGCCAAGCGCGCGCGCATACGCTGCCATTAGCTGGACTTGACCCCTGGCTTTGGCTTCAGACGTTCAAGCGCACGGCTTGGCGCTCTTTTTTGTAGACCAATTCGATGCGGTCGACGCCTCGCGTCCGCCGAGCGGCGCTGCGTATCTCATGCATGAGTTTGAGCAGCACCGGCGTATTGACGTCCATGGTGGAGCGTAGCCGCGGTTCGACCCCAAGATGCAGCACCACGAAGCGTTCGTGAGCCAGGCGTACGAAGACCGCAACGCCCACCGGTCGGCCGGTTCCGGATACCGCGAACAACGTCTGTACGCCCTCGACGTCCCCGACGCGGATCCGCAGGCTGCCGTCCTGCACGAAGATCTCGGGCACGCCGTAAGTCTCGATGGACTGCTGAATCCCCAAGCGAACCCGATGTTGGTTCACGTTGAAAAAAATGAGTTGCTCGAGGGCGGGACGCTGTTCCACAGCCAACTTGGAGGTAATAACGATTGGCTCGCTCAAATGCCCTTCCCCGCGTAGCGCTGCCGCCCGCTGTAGTGAGCGCCCAGTCACAGAAACGACTTGACGCAGTGCAGCAGACATTGTCTGCCATAAGAGACTCGGGCCGTATCGTATAGCGTCGCTGGTGGAATGGCACTAGCCTAATGCCATGAGGCGAAGTTGCTGCAGTGCGGCGCACAATGGCGAGTAGTCCCGGCCCGAGGTGCTCCTCCTGGGGCAGCAACCCGTGCTAGCTGCTGACCCCAGTGGCGATACGCGAAATCCGCTGAATTTCAGTCTCGCGAGCGACATCGTCGAGCTGGTGGTCTTCACCATAGACGATGTCTTCCTGCAAACGCTGCGCGAGGCGGTGGGCGGTGCCCGTCGGCTATGGCACGTGCCCTCGACCGAGAAGATCAGCGATCTACTGCTGGCGGGCCAGGTAGGCATCCTGGTGCTGGACGTGCAAGCCATATCCGAGGCACCGAGGGTCTTCGTGACCGAGATCAAACGCCAGTTTCCCGATCTGGTGGTGATCGTCGCGGGCAACCGTGACGCTGAAACCTCGCTGGCCGATCTCATCAGCTCCGGCATCATCTATCGCTTCATCCATAAGCCCATGTCTCCCGGCCGTGCCAAGTTGTTTGCCGACGCGGCGGTGAAGAAGTATGACGAGCAACGGAAGCGCTTACCCGTGCCAGGCATGGCCTCGATATCCGTCGGACAACGGCGGTTGATCGGCGCCGCCATCGGAGCGCTGGTCGCAGGTCTCGTAGCGATTTGGGCTTGGCAACACGGATCATCGGACGAGGGCGCGCCGCCGCACACCGCCGCTGACAAAACGCCGGCGACCGAGTCGGCGCTGCTCACCCACGCCGGCCTCGCGGAGGTTCATGAGCGCCTCTTGGCCCGGGCGGAAAACGCCTTGCTGGAAGAGCGCCTGGATGAGGCGGCGGTGGCAATCGAGACGGCCCGAAAAGCCGGCGTCGACAGCGGCCGAATCGCATTTTTGACCGCACAACTGGCCAAATCACGCGAACAACTCAAAAAAGCGATGGCCCAGGCCCACCTCAGACACGATTCATCCACCGCGGTGAACACCGACGACCATCTCGATCGGTTCTTGACTCTTGCGGCAGAACGCATAAATGACGGCCGCCTCATCGACCCAGCTCGCGATAATGCGCGCTTCTATGTTCAAGAGGCGCTGCGGATCGACCCCGACGGCAATGGCACCCAAACGGCCAAACAGGCTCTCGCGCACTCTTTGTTGGCGGAGGCGCACGGGGCTATCGACCGCCGCGATTTCGCAGCCGCCGCAAGTCTGCTCGACGCCGCCGACGGGATAGCTGCGGCGGCGAACGTGCAGAATGCCCTGCAATCCCTTGGCGCCGCACGTAAGCAGGCCGAAACCGACGCCTGGGCTCAGATGCTGAAAACCGCGGAAGAGCGTCTGCAGCAGGATCGGCTCATAGAACCCGAGAATGACAGCGCCAAGTATTACCTGCTGACCTTGCGCGGCGCGGACCCCGGCAACGCCGGCCTTGCGCTCGCGCTACAGGACCTTGGATTGCGCTTGGTCACCAAGGCGCGCCGAGCGGTTGGTCTTCAACAATACGATGCCGCGCACACCTGGCTGGATGAGGCGGCCGCCGTCGGATTTTCATCGGCGGATTCGATCGCTACGCAACATGAGCTGGAAGCCGCAGAGAGCCAGCGGCATTTTCTCGCGAACGTCGTCGCTGCCAACGAACTCACGCTGGTAAAGTCCGTAAAGCCCGTCTATCCGCCGAGGGCCGAGCAGGCCAAAAAAGAAGGTTGGGTGGAGCTCGATTTCACCGTATCCGAAAGCGGCGAAGTCAAAGACATTGCCGTTCATGCGGCAAACCCGGTGGGTATCTTCGACAACGCGGCCATCGGCGCGCTGTCACAATGGCGCTACAAGCCTGTGTTGCGAGACGCGAAACCCACCGCGCAGCGCTCCCGGATCCGGATTCGATTCACTCTAACCGGCTAATTATTCGCGCCGGCTAAGCCGCCGAGCTCCGCGCCAGCGACTCTGAATTCGCCCGCTCTTGGGTCAGCGCGCCAATTTCAGCGCCCATCCTCAAATCGTCCACCGCGCCGAATGCATGCTTGCGCACCAGACCCTGCCTGTCGATCAACACCAAGCTGGGAGTGCCCCGCATCTTGTAGCGTTCCATGGTGTGCGGAATGGGACTCGCCGCGTTGGGCAGGTCGAGCGCAATCGGAAACTTCAAGCGGTACTCGTGAATGAACGCCTTGATAACCGCGCCGTTGTACGCATCGTGGTGCTCGAAAGTCGCGTGCAAGCCGATCACCGCTACATCGCTCGGCTCGAAGGTCTCGTGGATGCGCTGTGCTTGGGGAATACCGCAAGAAAGCGATTTCGGGCACAGGACCTGGAACGCCAACAGCACCACCACCCGCTCACGCAGTGTGGACAAGAGCAGGGGATGTTCCGTGTTATACCACGCCTGCACCTGCAGCTCGGGTGCGAGGGAAAGTGACGTTGTCATGAATGCTGCCCGCCTTCGGTTATCTACCGAGGGCATGTCCTTGGTTAATTATTTTTCGCGATACAGAACCTCTATTGTGTACTCAAAGCAGGTGTGAATTTCAAGAGGCTGGTGCGTGCGCAGGCGTTGGTGTATGCGCGAGAGCCGGCTAGGTGGTCAAATCGTCGCTTGGCGTTGCCGCCCGCGCCGCCCGCGCGCCAAATCGGTGGGAATTTCCGCCGGCGGGGTTACTTGACCGAAGCTGAAGCTGAACTTTCGCGATCGCGCCGCTTTCGCTCGGCGATCTCCTCGCGGTCCACCGCGACGTCCCGCGGCGCCTTGATACCGATGCGGACCTGTGTCCCATTCACCGCCATCACGGTTACTTCGATGTCGTCGCCGATGCGTAAGGCTTCACCGGCTCGTCTGGTCAATATCAGCATGATTTCGGTTCGCCAAAGGGGGTGTCTTTGTGACTCTAGCGGTGATTAAACGTCGGCGATGTGGGCCTATGGGTCGATCCGCTGTAGGACGCCGGAGGACACCGCCGTCCGCTGTGTCTCAGCTAATGCTGTGCAGCGGATTGGCCGCCGTCTCGTCCGGGATCTCCCAGGTGCTGACGGTGGCCTCGTAAATCGCCAGCTCCGCCAATAATTCCTTGAGCGGCTGGGATTTGCCCATGGCGAATCCCTGGCCGTAATCGACGCCGAGATCGGCCATTTTCGCGCGCAAGTTGTCGGTCTCGACATATTCCGCGACCGTTTCCATGCACATCACCTTGGCGAGCTGAGCGATGGCCTTAATCATCGATTCCGAGCGCGCATTGGCGAGCGCGTCGCGCACGAAGCTACCGTCGATTTTTAGATAATCGACCGATAGGTCCTTCAGATACGCCAGCGAGCTTACGCCCGTGCCGAAATCATCGAGGGCGAACTGGCAGCCAAGATCCTGCAGCGTTCGCATGAAATGCTGCGCTTTGGTGAGATTGCCGATCGTGGCGGTTTCGGTCAATTCGAAACACAGCACATTGGCCGGCAGCTTGGCTACTTGGATCTGTTCGATGACGAAGCCCAAAAATGCCTCATCCTGCAGCGACTGTCCCGAGAGGTTGATGGCAAAGCGCGCGATGTCTTCACCCACCGACTCGCTGTGCTTGCCGAGCAATTCGCAGGCGTGGCGCACTACCCAGCGATCGATGGTGGGCATCAATTGATAGCGGTCGGCGGCCGAAAGGAACTTCCCGGGCGGAATGATCTCGCCGTGCTCGCCGAGCATGCGGATCAGCAATTCGAAGCGCGGCCGCCCGTAGTTACCGCGAAGCGGGAGAATGGGTTGCGCGTCCAATCTGAACATGTCGTTGTCCAACGCATCGCGCAGTCTGCCGATGACCAAAATGTCGGTGTGGCGCCGAATGATGCTCTGATCCGAATCCTGGAACATTTCCACGCGATTTCGACCGCGGTCTTTCGCGGCTTTGCAGGCAATCTCAGCTGTCGCCAGCGCGTGCGCGAGCGCATTGCCGGCTCTCCCGACCGGTGCCACTCCCAAAGATGCCGAGACTTCGAAAGATCCTTGCCCAGCGCGCGGCATGATGGCGGCAATCGCATTGCGAATGCTTTCAGCGACGATTGCAGCCGCTTCCATTCCGGCATGCGGAACCAGCGCCGCCAGACGATCGCCCGAGATTCGCGCCGAGAGCGCCCCGCGCGGCAAGGTTTTTGCCATGCATTCGGCGACACTGACGATGACATCGTCGCCCACGTGCATCCCGAAGGTTTCGTTGATGACGTGCAGCCGATCGATGTCGAGATAGAGTATGCAGTGGGATTGCGTCGTTCCCGCTGAGGTCAGCAGCGCGGCAACTTGCCTCTCGAATGCCTGCCTGGTCATGAGGCCGGTGCTCGAATCGTATTGCGCCTGAATGACGATGGTTGCTTTCTTCGCCAATAGCTCGGCAATCCGCGTTTGGTGAGAATCGAAATCTTCCGCGCTCGGCGGATTGAACAAGGCCAGTACGCCCATCACCCGCTCCGACGGATGTCGGACGGGGCATGCGAGAATTTTATAGGGTGCTGCGGCCTCGCCAACCACCTTGGCAATGCGATTCACGACGATGGTGCGCTGCTGTAGCTGCATCCAGGCCAGCAAGTGCTGTTGCGCGCGCCGGAGCGCTTCCGCCGACATGGGTTGCCCGCTGCGCGTCATCGACAGCTCGATGTTCTTGTCGGGTACCCAGAGCGCCGCGAGCGCGCAGTGCATGTGCTCGAGGCCGGTTTTCAGAATCAGCTCGAATTCGTCGACGTCGCTCGCGACGGCCGACTGATGCGAGGACATCTCGAGCATCAAGGACAGGTCGCGCTCGCGCCCGCCAAGATCCAGCTCGCGGGACCCGAGTTGCGAACGCAGCGACAACTCTCGCCGCAAGCATTCCAATGCCGGCTGCACCAGATGTCGAACGTACTCGACCGGCCGCGCCTCGGTCTGAGTACCGGACAGCCGCCCGATCAAACTGACGATGCCGAGCAGGTCGACATGCTCGCCGCGGACCGCGAACGAGTACACCACGCGATCCGCGTCGAGCGCGCGCATGATGCCTGCGAACTCTGCCGTATCCGCGAGTGCATTCGAGATCGCGTCGTTGGCGATTTCAGGCTCTTCGGCGAGATCCAATTCGCCCGAAGCCCAGACGAGATTGGCAAATCCGTCATGCACCACCACGCCGCGCAAGCTCGGCAGGAGCATCTGGAGCAGCCGGCCATACGAGTCGAATGAGGCATCCGTGGGAGGAGTCTCGGGCGTGCTCGTCGTATGCAGTGCGACAGCCATCCTGGGTTGGGGATCTGCGTTTGGTTAAGTGGCGCCAATGTGCGCGAAACCAGGCCACCCATCATTGACGAGCGTCGCAGTTCGACTTGACCATACTCGCGAGCCCGGAGCAGTTGCCACACGGCGCGCGTGCGCTCTTTACCATAAGCAACCCCGCGCGTGACGCGGGTCCGGATTCAGGGTTTTGCGGGCTTGGATTTGCCGCGTTTGCCGCGCGCGATGAATCCTAGGAGAAATCGCCCCCCGGGGATCCGTATCAGGCGAAATACCCGCGTCCAGAAACGCTTTGCATCGGAATCGAAGCGTGCCAGGGGCAAGCCATCATAGACATGCGCGCTGGGCGCATGAATGATTGCGCTTTCGGTGGTCAAATAGCGAACGCCGTTGGCGCCGGTCACCGCGATTTCGACCCCATCGACATGCCATTCGAAACCGAGCACGGAAATGCTCGCGTCCTGCAAGAGTTCGAGCGCATCCGGGCCCGCACCCTGTAAAAAAATTTCTGTGCCGGACGCAGCGCCGGCGACCAGTTGCCAAGCGCCACCCCCAAGATTTCGCGCCGAGAACCGGCCGGATACCGTTTGCCGCATCCGATTTCACTCCTTCACCTCAAGTCAGTTAACCTCGCCGGCTCGGCCGACGGAATCGTACGTGGATATACCCATCAAGCTGTTTCCTGGACAAGCCCTGAGTTCGACCGGTCGCCCGCGGCTCGATTATGCCGCAGTAGCCACGCTCGCGTTTCCGTTCATGCTGAACAGCGCCGTCCAAGCGGTTCTCAATGCCACCGACACCTGGTTCATCGGACGGTTGTCGCCTGCGGCAACCGCAGCGATCGGCGCCGTTTACTGGCCGGTGTTGGTATTCGTGTTGTTGTTCGGCGGCGTCGGTCTGATGGTGCAGACTCTGGTGTCACAGGCATACGGGGGACGCCGATTTGTCCGCGCGTCGCAGGCCACCTGGATGGCCATCTGGGCGTCGTTGTTCACGCTGCCCCTATTTGTCGCTCTCGCTTTGAGCGGCGCCTGGATATTCTCCCCCTTCGGCATCGCCGAGGGAACTTTGCAATTGGCCTTGGCGTACTGGCTGCCTCGCATGTTGGGCGCCCCGCTCGGGATCGCACTGTGGTCGATTCTCGGATTTTTCAACGGCGTTGGCCGACCGTTGATCACACTGCGCGTGACCGCAAGCGTCGCCGTGTCCAATGCCATCCTCAACCAGCTCTTCGTTTTCGATCTTGGACTGGGCGTCGCCGGATCGGCTTGGGCGACGGGCGTGGCGCAATTGTTGGGCGTGGCGCTGGCAATGGCGGCTTTCCTCGCCAAGCCCGTGCGCACACGCTTTCGTTCGCATTTGACCGCCCGCTTCCGCTTGCGGCCGCTGATTGGCGAACTCAAGTTGGGATTCCCCATGGGCGTGCTGTACGCCGCCGACATCATGGGATTCGCGCTGTTCCAACTGATGCAGGTGCGCTTGGGTACCGTCGACGGCGCTTCGACGCAGATCGTCATGATGCTGACGTCTTTTTGCTACATGCCGGCCATTGGAATCGCCATGGCCGGCACCACCCTGGTGGGCCAAGCCATCGGTGCCAAGAGCCCCGATTGGGCTTCAAAGGTCGGCAGCGGAATCATCGGCATCGCCGTGGTTTACATGGGCCTGAGCGGCTTGCTTCTCGCCGCTGCGGGTCCCTGGCTGCTGCCGCTGTTCACCAATCGATCCGATCCACAGGCCGTCGCGGTTGCGGCGCGCGGCTGTGAACTGTTGTGGATTGCGGCCGGATACCAGTTGTTCGATGGACTTAGCCTCGGCGCGGCAGCGTGCCTGCGAGGAGCCGGCGACGTGCGGATTCCATCCATCATGGTGCTTGCACTGGCGTGGGGCTTTTTCGTGCCGCTCGCGCACATGCTGTCGTTCAAACCCGGTACCGGTTGGGTCGACTGGCTGCCGCAGTTCGGTTTTGGCGCCATCGGTGGGTGGTTCGCCGCGCTCGCCTACATCTGTTGCTTGGGACTGGCGCTGTTCTGGCGTTGGCGATCGGGTGCCTGGCGCCGTGTGGTACTGCGGCTCCGTTGACCGATGCTGTGCTACTTTAGGGCGATGTCGAAGGGATTGGCGCATGTCGCTCTCATGTTCATGTTAGGCGCGTCCCGCACGTTCGCGTTGCCCGGTGCGCCGGCGCCCGTTGCACAGACCATCGCAGTACAGCGCCTGCCCACGGGCGCCGTGAGCTTCGCCATCATCGATCCCGAATCGGATCGACTGGTCGCCGGTCAGAACGTCGACACGCCGCGTAGTCCCGCATCGACGATCAAAGTGATCACCACCTTCGCGAGTCTGGACCTGCTCGGCCCCGCCTATGTCTGGCACACGCGCGCGCTCACCCACGGCGAAATCAAGAACGGAGTGTTGGACGGCGACCTGATTCTGCAGGGCGGCGGTGATCCTTACATGACGCTCGAGCGCTGGTGGAGCTTCGCCCGCACATTGCGGGATAGAGGGTTGAAAACCATTCACGGCGATATCGTCATCGACAACACCGCGTTTTCGCTGCCTGCGGAGGACCCTGGAGCGTTCGATGGGCGGCCGAACCGCTCGTATAATGTCCAACCTGACGCGCTGATGGTCAACTTCCAGTCCGTGGAATTCAGGATGGTGCCGAATGCGAGCATGCAGCGGGTCGACATCGTCGCGACGCCCGCGCCCATCAACTTGGTGATCGAGAATCATATCAGCCTTGCCTCCGGTCGCTGCAGCGCTGCCGCGCGCCGAGTCGATTTCGAAGTGGCGTCGGAACGGTGGGATAGAGTGATTTTCTCGGGCGCCCTTAGCCCGAGTTGTGCGGAGCGCAGTATCGCTCGAGTGCTGCTGCGCCCGGCCGACTATGCATTCGGCACCTTCGTGACTCTGTGGCGCGAACTGGGCGGCGAGTTCGGCGGCAAGCTGCGTGTGGCCCCGACGCCTGCCGACGCTCGAGCTTTCGTGACTTTCGACTCGCTGACTTTGGGCGAGATCGTACGGCTCACCAATAAGTACAGCAGCAATTTGATGGCTCGCCACCTTCTGCTCACCCTGGGTGAAGATCGCTTCGGCATTCCCGCAACTCTCGACAAGGGGGCTGCCGCCGTGGCCGAATGGAGCCGCGAACGCGGCCTCCCGCTGCAAGACGTGAATATCGACAACGGCTCGGGCTTGTCGCGCGCCACGAGTATCTCAGTCCTGCAGATGGCGAAAGTGCTGAGCGCGGCGTACCACAGCCGCTACGCACCGGAATTCCTCGCGTCGCTGCCGATCGCAGGCCTCGATGGCACACTACGGGCGCGGATGAAGAGCGTACCGGCGGGGTCGGTGCGGTTGAAAACGGGTCACCTCGACGGCGTCAGCGGTGTGGCGGGTTATGTGACGACTCCGGCCGGCAAAACCTTCGTGCTGGTATCGCTGGTCAACGATGCGCGAGCCGACTACGGCGCTGCGGAGCCGGTGCATGCGGCGCTGGTGAGCTGGATGCAAGCCACCCTGTAATCACCCGACGTGTACCGGTTTCCGCCATCCCGGAGCGGCAGCCCGGCGCGCGCGACCGTTCCGCCATCCCGACACGGTAGCGCCGGTGTTGGAGCTACGGGTGCGTATCAGCTACCCGGTACGTTCCATGTCCCAGAGTACTGCGGTGATGTCTTTTCGCAGCCACACGCCGAAGCCGAGATAGCGGAAATTTTTCTCGAGCCGTCTGCGGTACCAATCGCCAGAGCGTAGGTGCACCGCGCGATCGGTGCGCGTCTTGTCGCAGTTTTCACGCCAGTCTTTGCTGGTCAGCGCAGAAATATAGAGCGCCGCGCGAGTCAGGCGCGCGAGGTTGGCAATGGCGCGCGATGCATCGCGATCGCCCAAGTATTGCAGCACGTCGTAACACACCGCCAAATCGCTGGGTTTCTTCGGGGAGTAATCGACCACCGAACCCTGGGTCCAGCCGTAACGCGCGCAGAGATACTCGCTCGCCTCCAGACCCAGGTATCGAGCTTTCGGCAAAACGTCGGCAAAGGGCTTGCGCAGCAGGCCGATGCCGCAACCCGCGTCGATGATGCTGCGGACCGGGATGCCGGCCTGCGCCAGGATGGCCGCGATCAAACCTGCCCGTACCCGCATTTCACCGGGTGTGATGACCCGCGTGACGGCATTCAAGTAGAACTTGCGGAAATAGGCGGGGCCGAAGGCGGCCGCTGTACGTGTTGCTCGTTGATTGAGTTTGTTCTTCATAAGCGGCTAACCCATCTTCCGTCAGGTAGTCCATTGGATTTTCGGATGTCCGAAATGCAACGCGTCCATGTGTATGAACGGGGTTTCTTCGATACGCGAGCAATCGGGTCGTCCTCTCTTGAAAGGAATAGCTTCAAAATGTAGCAAGTAACCATGCATAAGTTTGCGACGGTCAGGCTAATCGACGCGGTGAAACTGCTTCATCACGTAGTACATGCGATTGGGTTCCGCTTCCACGTTCATGGCTTTCGCGTTTGCCTCGTACTGGGCGTTGGCGTCATCGAATAATCCCTTGAGGATTTCCTGGAAGATGACATCGGGGGTGCGGTCATCGTCCACGGAGTAAATTCCGTGATTGCTGCCCAACAAGCGATCGATGCCGCTGTCGTTTTCTTCCGGGTTGTAAAGATCTGCCTGATAAAAATAGTAGCGGGTCATTGTATGGCCTTGTGACGAAGTTAGAGCTTGGCGATCAGCTCACGAATCGGGTGCTAGCTGCGCGGCTGCGAGGGGTATGGGCTACATGCGCGTTAGGTGGCCCAATCGTCAAGAAATGTTAAGTTAACAACTTGGTGATGTTTAAGTGATGACACGTTTGGGTCGAATGGGCACCATGAGCCTGGACAAGCTGTATCGACGGTTCGAAGGGGTCGAAAACGATAGCTAGGGAAGGATAATGGATTCAAATGTAGGGATGACCGCCTTGTTCGCGAATAATCTCCCGGCGATGTCGCCCCGTGCCCGGCATAGCTCCCACAGACGGCGCCTGGGCGCGGCCGCCGCTACGCTGATTCTTGGGCTCGCGACGCCCAATCTACGCGCGCAGACCGCGGCCAGCACCGCCGACATTCAAGCTCAACTGCTCGCTCAGTACCCGATCGCCAAGACCACGGCGGACGGCACCGATCTGGTGGCGGCGGGTGCCGTGGTGGTATTGCAGAAGGATAACTTATTGATGTGCAAAGTCGCTTTGCCCATTCCGACGCCCAATAGCTATAAGAATGGCGCCATCGTGCCGGCAGGATTCTTCGGCATCATGGGCAAATTGGGCGCGCATCTTCCTGTTGCCAACGGCGGCCCGGCCACCGACAACCGGGAATTCGTGGCGGGGGAGAAATTCTGGATCACCAAAATTGACACTCGCCAGGACGGTGTGACCTTCTCCCTGTTCAGCGACCCGATCCAGGACCAGCGTTATCACGGGACGCTCAAATTTACCTTCGCCAAGGGGGCCTCACCGACACCCGACGAGGTGACGCAACTTGTCGGTCAAGCCTTCAAGGTGGATGCGCCGGAACCGGCCGCGCCAGCGGCTTCGCCGGCAGCCGCGAAATCGGCCCAAGGGCAACCACCGGCGCCCGCCGGCGAAACCAAGACCATCAAGATTGGCCAGACCCGGGATCACGTGATCTCGGTGTTCGGCGAGCCCACCAAGATCGTGCAGTTGGGCAAGAAGGAAATCGATTACTTTCCGGATATGAAGGTGACGTTTGTGGCAAACAAGGTCACGGACGTGAATTAGCCGCGGCGAGTTTCACCGGATCACGTGCGACGATATACTTAGGGAGAAGGTCAGTGCGTAAAGTGATTGGGCTGTGTTTGACTGGGGCGCTCATATTTTCCGGCGTGTCGATGGCAGCGGAGCAAAAGCCCAAGCCCGCCACACCGGCGCCACACCCAGCCGCGCCGGCGGCAAAACCTGCGGGAACGGCACCACCCGCCGGTGTGGCAGCCCACGGCCCCACTGCGGCCGGTGGCGCGCCGCATATTACGACGGCGAATCCGGGCGGTGGCGCACAGCACATCACCACGGCGAATCCGGGCGGTGCCGCACAACACATCACCACGGCGAGTCCGGGCGGTGCCGCACAACACATCACCACGGCCAGTCCCGGCGGTGCACCGCATGCGACGGCGAGCGCGCCAGGCAGTTCTCGACCGGGCGTCACGGCCGGCCACCCTGGATCGCCTGGGGCGGGTGGACATGCGGGACCTTCCTCGTTCTCGGGCCATCCCGCCGCTTCGGGCACACGCGAGTTGCACGCCTCCAACGGGGCGGCAGTGCGCACGCGCGCCGACGGCAGCCACAGCGATGTCCATGATCCGAAGCGCGGCATGGACATTCATCATGGATTGGATGGAAATCGACGCATCTCAGTGGAACGTGCGGATCATTCGCGCGTATTCGCGGAACGCGGGGGGCGGGGGTATGTGCAGCATCCCTACATGTTCCAAGGCCGCGAGTTCGGACATCGCACCTACTACGCGAACGGCCACGCCTACGATCGCTTCTATGGCCGCTATCCCTATCATGGTGCGTATTTGGACGTATATGCGCCGGCCCGCTACTACCCTTATGGATTCTACGGTTACGCGTATTCTCCTTGGGCGCGGCCGGTGCCGTACGCCTGGGGATGGGCCGGTCAACCTTGGTACGGATACTACGGCGCGTACTATGCGCCCTATCCCGTGTATGCCGGTCCCGCATTCTGGCTGACCGACTACTTGGTTGCCACGAGTCTGCAAGCGGCGTATTTGGCGCGGGGCGCGCAGCTGGGCCCGGTACCGCAGGCAAACCCCGCGTTGCTGCTCGCGTCGAATTGGATGTCGGAGTTGTTATTGGTGAATTCGGCGGAGGCGGCGGGCGCGACGCCTGCATTGAGTGCCGATGTCAAACAGGCGGTGGCCGACGAGATCAAGCAGATGGTGCAGGTGGAAGCGGCCGAGGCGAAGGCCAACGCGGCGAATCAAACACCGGATCCGGCTGCCAATAGCATCGCTACGTTGTTGAGCGACAACAAGCCGCACGTACTGGTGGCGGGAACCGATCTCGATTTGGTGGCGGGATCCGGCCAAGAATGTGCGATCAGCCAAGCCGATATCGTGCAGGTATCGTCGCCGCCCGCGGCGGATGCCGATGCTGTAATTGCCACCGTGCTCGCGGCAAAGGGCGGCAAGGAATGCGCGTCGGCGACTTCGGTGTCGATCGCGATCTCTGATTTGCAGGACATGCAAAACCACATGCGCGAGATGATCGATCAGGGCATGACCGAGTTGCAGGCCAAGCAGGGCCAGAATGGCATCCCTGCGGCACCGGCCGATGCGACGGGCGCGCCCGTGCAGGCCGCGTTTGCCTCAGGAGCACCGCCGCCGGATGCGAACGCCGCCAGCGAAATCAGCAAGGAGTCGAGTCAAGCGGATGCGGCCGAGCGTGATGTCACCGCGAGCCTGGCATCGTCAGGATCGGCCGGCGACGGCATGACGGCGCCGCCGACCATTGCGCTGGGACAGTCGATCGACGCGGTCACCTCGGCTCTGGGCAACCCGAGCAAGGTGATCGATCTGGGCGCGAAGAAGATCTACACCTATCCGGATATGAAGATCATATTCATGAACGGAAAAGTGAGCGACGTTCAGTAAAGAGACTGAGCTTTCAAGGCGATGCAAAGGCCCAGGCAGCTGAAACAGCTGCTGGGCCGTATAAACCTTACCCATGTGACCGTAATAGACCGTGTCACTCCACCGTCAAACTCTTGGCCAGATTACGCGGCTGATCGACGTCCGTGCCCTTGAGTACGGCGACGTGGTACGCGAGCAGCTGCATGGGCACGGCGAAGACGATCGGCGCCTGAAGAGCGCTCACCTTGACGGGCATGCGAATGACCGTGACTCCATCCGAACTTTCCATGCCCGTTTCCGGGTCGGCGAATACGAACAGTTTGCCGCCGCGGGCGCGCACTTCGTGCAGGTTCGACCTCAGCTTCTCCAAGAGTTCGTTGTTGGGCGCGACCGCCACCACCGGCATGTCCTCGTCGACCAGCGCCAGCGGACCATGCTTGAGCTCCGCGGCGGCGTAAGCTTCCGCGTGGATATATGAGATCTCCTTGAGCTTCAACGCTCCCTCCATCGCGATGGCGTGCAGCGGACCGCGCCCCAAGAACAGGGCGTGATGCTTGTCGGCGAAGGACTCGGCGAGTTCGCGAATCGCGTCGTCGAGTTTCAAGGTCTGTTCGACCAGCCCCGGCAATTGCAGCAATTGAAGCACGAGTTCGCGCTCGTGCGCGGCATCGAGCACGCCATGCTTCGCGAGCGCGACGACCAGCATGCCGAGCGCCGTCAGTTGAGTGGTGAACGCCTTGGTTGAGGCCACCCCAATTTCCGGACCCGCGCGAGTCAGGAGCACCAGTTCCGATTCGCGCACCATGGAACTCTCTGCCACGTTGCAAATCGTGAGCGTCGATAGATAGCCGCGCTGTTTGGCATTACGCAAGGCGGCGAGGGTGTCCGCCGTCTCGCCGGACTGGGATAAGGTGACGAACAGCGTATCCGGCGTGACCACCGGGTCCCGATACCGATATTCGCTTGCGATTTCGATGCGCGCCGGGAGTCGGCAAATCTGCTCGATGAAATAGCTCGCCACCAGACCTGCGTGGTAGCTGGTGCCGCAAGCGGCGATGTGAACGGCCTTGACTCGCTTGAAAACCTGATGCGCGGCCGGGCCAAACGCGGCGTCGAGAAGTTTGGCACCCGCCACTCGTTCCTCCAGCGTCTGCGCGATGGCGCGGGGTTGCTCATGAATTTCCTTGAGCATGAAATGCCGATATTGACCGCGCTCCACCGCATCCGCCGGCAGATCGCTCTCGCGCACGGCTCGTACCGCCGGCGCACCGTCGGCATTCACGATCCTGATCGATTTGCGGCGAACCTCCGCAACGTCGCCTTCCTCCAAGAACATGAACCGTCGGGTCACCGGGAGCAGCGCCGCCACGTCCGAGGCGACGAAGTTCTCATCGATACCGAGCCCAATGACCACCGGACACCCTTCGCGAGCCAACACCACGCACTCGGGATCACCTTCCGAGATCACGGCAATGGCATAGGCACCCCGTAACTCGGCAACGGTCTTTCGTACCGCCTCATACAGGTCGGCGGAGGCCCCAAGATGATGGTGAATACGGTGCGCGATTACTTCGGTATCGGTTTCCGAATCGAAGCTGTAACCCAGATCGATGAGGCCGGCACGCAACGCCTCGTGATTTTCGATGATGCCGTTGTGCACGATCGCGATCCCGTCCCGGGAAATGTGGGGGTGCGCGTTGCGTGTCGTGGGGACGCCGTGAGTGGCCCAACGGGTATGGGCGATGCCGACATGGCCTTGGATTGGCGCGGCATCGAGGGCGTCCTGCAGCGCTTTGACTTTGCCCACAGTACGCACCCGGGCCAGCTCCCGGCCGGCCAGCACGGCCAAACCGGCGGAATCGTAGCCCCGGTATTCGAGGCGGCGCAGACCCTCCATCAGGATGGGAACGGCATTGCGCTCTGCGACGACACCCACGATTCCGCACATGTTGAAATGCTCCGAGCCAGTAAGCTTGAAAGGCGGCCTAGTGTGCCCGAGCTTGACTACAAATCCAGCGGTGCATGTGATTGAGCGAAACGGTCGCGCCACAGACCGTGCCGAATCGCAGCCCAATAATGCATCCCAGCACTTATACATCAGCCTGCACCGAGATGTGGCGGGCGAGGCAGACTGGCGGGTTCGGGGCAATGCTGCCGGACTGCAGGCGCGCACGTGCTGGGTTTCGGGGCGCGCGGCGCGAATGCGGGCGACAACGCTATCGGCCGCTGGTTGCGACCGTAACCGGCGAAACGGAACCCCCGAGCGCCTGAAACAGGGCAGCGGTATCGGCATAGCGGTTTGCCCGTGCCTGCGCGAGCGCCACCACAGCTTGGTTGTAGACCTGTTCGGAATTCAACAGCGCCAGGTAACTCACCGAACCGAGCTCCAACTGGTGGCGCGCGACGCCCAAGCTCTTTTGGGCGGCTTGCTCGGCGCGGTTCGCAGCGCCGAGCGCGTCCGCATCGGAATCGAGCGCATGCAGAGCGTCCGCCACGTTTTGAAAGGCGGTCAATACCGCCGAGCGGTACTGGGCCGACGCCTGATCGAGCGCCGCGTCGGCTGCACGCTTGCGATGGATGAGCGTACCGCCGTCAAACAGCGTCTGGGTCGCATTCGCGCCGAGGTTCCAAAATCCGGTGCCCGGTTTGAACAAATCGGAGAGTAGGGTCGCGGTACTGCCGATGTCGCCGGTAATGGTTACTTGAGGCAGTAGATTGGCAATGGCCACGCCCACTTGGGCGGTCGCGGCATGCAGCTGCGCTTCGGCCGCGCGCACGTCGGGACGGCGTTCCACCAATTGCGAGGGCACACCCAGCGGCAAGTCCGTCGGCAGCACCAGCTGGTCCAGTTCGAGAGGCACCGGCTTGAAGTCGGCAGGCAGACGCCCGCTGAGTGCCGCCAATTGATCGCGAGCCTGGTGCAATTGCTTGTTCAAAGGCGGCAGGGTGGCTTCCAGCTGAGCCAGCGCTGCGTCCTGGGCATACACGTCGATCTCTGCAATGGCACCCAACTCGAGTTCACGGCGCAGAACCGCGAGAGATTCCCGCTCGAGCGCGATCACCTGCTCCGTGCCGGCGATCTGAGCGCGCAGACCCGCCTCCTGGATCGCCGTCGTCACCACATTCGCCGTCAAGGTGAGATAAGTGGCGTCGAGCTGGAAGCGGCTCGCCTCGGCTTGTGCGGCCAGCGATTCCACGGCTCGGCGGTTCGCACCGAACACGTCGGGACCATAGGAGATCGTGACCTGGGGCGTGAACAAATTGTAGAGCGACGTTCCGGACTGGAGCGTGGGCTGCACCACGCCGGTGGCGTCGCGATTGCGGCTGGCATCGAACGAACCCTGGAGGGTAGGAAAATATGACCCCCGCTGCGCCGCGGTGTTTTCCATGGCCTGGCGTAGCGCAGCCTGCGCCGACGCAACGTCGGGGTTGGCTCGCAGCGCCTCGTTCACCAAGGCATTGAGTTCGTCGGAACCGAACACGGTCCACCAATTTCTTGGCACGTCTTGTTGCTCCAAGAAGCGCTGCGCGGCGCCGCCGACGCCGGGCGCCGAGACCGTATTGGCGGCCAGCGGTTCGATGGTGTAGCGCTCCACGCCGGGCGCCGCGGGGCGGTGAAAATTTGGACCCACACACGCGCCCAGCGCTGCGCTGATCACGACGACGCTTAGGGCGGCCCGGCCAATCGCGGCCCGGCCGATGACAGTCTGGCCGATCGCGGCCCGGCCGATGGCGACAACAACGCTGCAAGCGAGGGGCCGCGTCATCCGCCCGCGTCCGGGGAAGGTTCGGCGGGGTGGCCGTCCGCCGGCGCTTCGCGGCCTGACTCCGGCGGCATTTCCTGCGCCTTCGAAAATCTCAAAATGAGCACCGGCAGCACCAGCAGGATCAGCACCGGCGCGAGCAACATTCCACCGACCACAACCAACGCCAGCGGCCGTTGTACCTGCGATCCGATTCCCGTCGAGAACGCCGCCGGTATCAAACCCACGCACGCGACGGTGCACGTCATGATCACCGGCCGCAGCTGAGTGCGGCAAGTTTCCAGCATGGCTGTGGCACGATCGTGACCCAAGTCCAAACTAAGATGGTAGTACGACAGCACCAGGATGCCATCCATCGCCGCGATTCCGAACAGCGCTACGAATCCGATGGCCGACGACACACTGAACGCCGTGCCGGTTACCCATAACGCGAAGATGCCGCCCAACATCGCCATCGGTATGACGCTCGCTGCCAACAGCGCATCGCGCAAGCTCCCGAAGTTCAAATACAACAACAATACGATCAGCGCAATGGACAGAGGCACCACGATACTCAAGCGTGCTATCGCATCCTGGAGGTTGCCGAACTCGCCCACCCACTCCAGACGATAACCGCCGGGCAACACGACCTGGGAATCCACGGCGTGCTGCGCTTCGAGAACCGCGCTGCCGAGATCGCGGCCACGCACGCTGAACTTGATCGGCACGTAGCGTTGCTGCTGTTCGCGATAGATGAACGCGGCGCCGGAGACCAAGCGCACGGTGGCCACATCCTCGAGCGGCACCTGGATCAGGCCGCTGCCCGAAGCGGCAGTCGCCGTGACCGGTATACGGCGAATCGCATCCAGATTCTGGCGATACGGCAAACTCAAGCGCACCATCATCGGGAAATGCCGGTCGCTGGTCCCTTCGTAGAGATCACCGGCGCTTTGACCGCCGATGGCCGCTTGAACCACGGCATTGACGTCACCGGGAGCAAGGCCATAGCGCGCTGCGCGTGTGCGGTCGACATCGATACGAATCGTCGGCTGCCCCAGCGACCGGAGCACGGCCAGATCCGTGATGCCGGGTACTTTGGCGAGCACGGTGGCAATTTCGTCTGCCTTCTTCTCCAACGTTTCCAACTCGTTTCCGTAGATCTTGACCGAATTCTCGCCTTTGACCCCGGACGCCGCCTCCTCGACGTTATCCTGAATGTATTGCGAAAAATTGAAATCGACGCCTGGGAATTCCTGCACCAAGGCGTCGGTCATGTCCTGGGTGAGCTTTTCCTTGTCCATTCCGCTCGGCCATGCCTCGGCGGGCTTGAGGGGCACGAAGAATTCCGCGTTGAAAAAACCCGTGGCGTCGGTTCCGTCATCGGGCCTGCCGTGTTGCGAAACCACGGATTGCACCTCGGGATACTTGCTCATCAGCACGCGCATGCGATTCACGTAGGTATCGCTATCTTCCAGCGAAACCGACTGCGGGAAGGTCGCGCGAATCCAAAGATTGCCCTCTTCGAGTTTGGGCAGGAATTCGAGCCCTAAGGAGCGCACCGCGACCACCGCCACCAGCGCAAGCAGCGCCACACCCGCGAAGGTGACGATGCGATTGGCCAAAACGAACTCGAGCGCCGGTTGATAGATGCGGCGCAGCCCGCGCACCACCGGTGTTTCCCGTTCCTCGAGTTCCAATGGGAACAGCAACAGGCTCAAGGCCGGCGCTATCGTGAAAGTGGCGATCAATCCGCCGGCGATGGCATAAGCGTACGTCTTCGCCATCGGACCGAAAATATGGCCCTCGATCCCGGACAAGGTGAACAGCGGGACGAAGCCGGCGATGATGATTGCGGCCGCGAAGAAGATCGACTGGCTGACTTCCGCCGCTGCGATCGAAACGATATTCATCTTGCCGCGGAACCCGCTGGGCGCGCGCATTCGATGCAAGGGGCTGGGCCCGGTTCCCCGGTGCGCAGAGGCCTCCGCCAGATGCCTGAATATGTTCTCGACCATGATCACCGTGGCATCGACCACCAGCCCGAAATCGATTGCACCCACCGACAGCAGATTGGCGGATTCGCCGCGCAATACCATGAGACCGATGGCGAACGAAAGCGCGAATGGAATGGTCATCGCCACGATTATCGCGCTGCGCAAATTACCGAGAAACGCCCACTGCAGCAGAAAAATGAGCGCGATGCCGGCGACCATGTTGTGCAATACGGTGTGAGTGGTCACGTGGATCAGGTCGCTGCGGTCGTAGATGCGCTGAATACTGACGCCGGGCGGAAGAATGCCGCTGCCGTTCACTTTGTCGACTTCGGCCTCGACGCGTTTGATCGTCGGCACGCTTTCCGCGCCACGGCGCATGAGCACGATTCCCTGCACGATGTCGTCGGCATCGTTGTAGCCGGCGATGCCGAGGCGCGGCAGATTGCCGATGCTGACTTGCGCCACGTCGCCAATGACCACCGGCGCGCCCTGGTTGCTGGTGATGAGTGTGCGCCGGATCGCGTCGGCCGAATGGATCATGCCTACGCCGCGCACCACGGCGGACTGCTCGCCGAAATTGACGGTCTGACCGCCGACATTGATATTCGCGTTGCCGAGTGCGGTCAATACCTGCGGCACCGACAATCCATAGCCCATGAGCTTGCGCTGGTCGATGGCGATATCATAGGTCTTGGTCTTGCCGCCCCATCCGGTCACGTCGATGACACCGGGTACCGCTTTGAAGCGGCGCTCCAGCACCCAGTCTTCCAGCGTTTTCAAATCCGTCACTGAATAATTCGGTGGTCCGACCACTCGATAGCGGAAAATTTCACCGATGGGGCTGGTGGGCGAGATCTGCGGCTGCGCGCCGTTCGGCAAGGGGCCCAGCTGGGAAAGTCGGTTGATCACCCACTGCTCGGCTTGCTGGTAGGTGAAGTCGTAGGTGAATTGCACCTTGACGTCGGACAGTCCAAACAGCGATATGGTGCGGATCGCTTGCACGTTGGGAATGCCGGCCATTTGAACTTCGAGCGGGATGGTGATGTAGCGCTCGATCTCTTCGGCGGATTGTCCGGAACTTTGAGTCACCACGTCGACGAGGGGCGGTACCGGATCCGGATACGCCTCGATATTGAGCGTCAGAAAACTGGCCACGCCGACGCCCAGCATCATGACGAGCATGACGACGACCAGCACCCGCTGACGCAGCGCGAAGGTGACGATCGCGTTCATGACGAGGTGGGAACTGCCACTTGGTCGATGAAGAGACCACCCTTTGTGACGATACGCTCGCCCGGCTTCAGACCGTCGAGCACCTCGACCAAGCCGTCGTTGTTCCGACCGGTTCGTATCGAACGGTAAGCAAGTAATCCATCGCCTGAGAGCACCCAGACATGAGCGGCATCGCCTTCATAAACCACGGCCGATTCCGGTACAGCCGGCGAGTTCACCGCGTCGCTGGTCAGGATTCGAAAGTTGGCGAACATTTCCGGTTTGAGCGCGGCGTCGCGATTCTCGATCTCTGCGCGCACGGGCAGACGGTGGGTCACCGGGTCGACCAAGGCGGCGACATAGGTAACGCGCGCCTTGAACGCGCGCGTGGGATAGGCAAGCACGTGTACCTCCACCGCCTGCCCCAAACGCACCAGGCCGGCGTCGGCCTCGCGAACATTGGCGAGCAGCCACACGCTCGACGGATCGGCGATGGTGAATACCGGCGTGCCGCTGCCCGCCTGCAAATACTGCCCCGGGCCGACTTGACGGTCCACCACGATGCCGGCGATCGGCGCGGCTATGGTGGCCGCCGCACTCATCGAGCTGGATGCCTCGAGCGCGTCGATTTCCACAGCGGATTTGCCCAAGATTTTGAGGCGGTTGCGCACCGAATTCCGCACGGATTCGGCGGCCGTGAGATCCGCCTGGGCTTGTTGCCAGTCTTGCAGGCTACCGCCCTTCGCGTCGTACAAGGCGTGCTTGCGAGTCTCGCTGATGCGCGCGATCTTGACCTGCGCCGCCGCCGTGGAGAGATCGTTTTGCGCTTGCACGAACTCCGAGGCTTCCACCGTGGCGAGCGGTGCGCCGCCCCGCACCGTGTCGCCCAACCCGGCGATGACCCGGGTTACGCGGCCCGAGTAAGGTGAAAACACCGGGGTCGCGCGATCACCGTTGACGGCGATCTTCCCTTCGGTCAATTCCTCACTGACGAAGCCGTGCAATCCCACCGGTTCCACCGTCAAAGATTTCAGCTGCTGCGTGGTGGCGCGGAACGTACCCGGCGGGGATCGTGCCTCCGCCACCGGGGCCTCGTGTTTGCCAAAAAAGCGCGAGCCCAGCCAGAGGGCCACAATGGCGACGACGACGGCCGATCCGATGCTGGCTGTCCGCAGTTGGCGCCCCCGTGACCAAGCGCGTCGATCGATCGCTTCCTGGCCCTTTGGAGACGCCCCAGGAACGTCTGACCCTTCGCTCATGATTCATCCATCGTTGTGGGCAAGCTTGGCCCTTGGTCGGGGTCGCAGTGTGCCACAGTTGACGCTAGCGCCAAAACCGGCAGCCGCGAAAAACGCGAGTCGGAATCGCGGATTTCCGGGGACGTTCAAACCGCAGCCGCAACTATAATAGTTCACGAATTAAAAATGAAAAATGGCGTCCGCGGCAATCATGGCTTGGGAGTTCTTGCCCGCGCCCGGGATCGCGCTCGGATTGTCGTAAGCGTCCACATCACGTGCGTGTTCGTAGCGAAATTCCGGACGCAGTTCGATGGTATCGCCCACCCAGTGTGTGTATCCCAAATCGAATTCATAATAGCGAGTCTTGAAGCCGGTGCGTTGGCCGCGCGCGTCATTGAAGAAGTCGGTGCGCCACGAGACCGTGTCGCGGGGGCCGATCTGGTAGTTCAAATAATTGAGCACGGCCCATTCGTAGGAGTAGCAATACACCACCGTGGGGCTGCACTGCGCTCCGCTCGGAGCCCCGACGTTCACATACGAATAGGCCTGTGCGATCGCCGCCAAGCCTGCCGGGTTGTTCGCGTTCGGCGTGTGGCTTTGCCACATGTACCAGAGTTCGGAGTCCATGTGCCATTTGGAATTGAATTTGTGGTACCACGTGATCACCGCGTGTTGCACATTGTTCCAGCGCCAATTGGAGTCGTTGAGTCCATTCATGCAGGGATAGACGTTATCGTTCCCCGAATCCGAAGTCCAAATGACGCAAGCGGCCGGCGTCAAATGTCGCTCGCTCTTGACCCAGGGGGCCACGTCATTGCCCGCGGAGAGTTCGGCCTGAATCTGCCAGTTCTTGTTGAGCTTGGTGGTGCTGACGATGCCGTTTTGAGTATACGGGTCATAGGTATAGAGCAACGAATGGCTGTAGGTCAGATTGTTCGGCGCCAGCTGCGCTTCGATATCCGGAATCGAAATATAACGACCTACTCGAATGTTCTCGCCCTCGGCAAACTGGGGAAACCAAAAATCCAGGTAATACATGACGGGATCGAAGCCATATTGTTTTCGACCGTTGAGGTACTGATTGCTGAGAATGCCGTTGGCGAACGTGTATTTGTAATCGGTGCCATACAACGCCGTGAAACGGCCGCCCCAATCGAAATGGTCGCGTTGAATCTCATCGGGTGTGCGCTCGATATACAGCGCCGCTTGATCCAATTGAGCGGTATTCGGCTCGAACGAATAGGCGGCGGGATAGTTACCTCCAGTGCCGGTCACGTAGTTGAAACGCGTGTGCGACGTACTCACGTTGGCGCCCGGTTCGAACCAGCCATAAATCGTCAAGCGGCTATCTTTCAGCTTCTGACCGCCTCTCCCACAGTAGAGCGCGTCCATTAACGCGTTGTAGTACATGTTTTCGACGCCAATGGCCTCGGACCCGCCCACGTTCCACGTCGAATACGGCCACGGCGGATTGGATTCAGGCACCTCCGCTCCGCCTACAACCCTCGTTGCCGGCGATGACGGCTCGAGGCCATTCCATTCCAGGTGCGTCTTGTAGCTCTCTTTGAGTCGCTGATAGAACCCTTCGCTTTCGGATCCACGGGCGCAGCCTGAGGCAGGTCCATTGGGGTCACGAGACTCGGCCGTTACGGCCGACATGGGTACGTCATCGGCGTACGCCGGCAGGGCCTTAGCCATCAAACCACAGGCGATAGCTCCGGCTATCGCAGCCAAACGTACTCTGAGCATGGGTTTCGTCACCTAGGAAAGCTTATCGGGTGCGCGACCCCCGCCTCGGCTATGCTATATACATACCCGCACATCAAAAAACCGAAGCTATTCGCGGTTGCGGTAGAAAAATCTTGTAAAAGCCCCCGGCGCCAATGTTGATCCCAACCTTGCCGAGTTCGCCATCCCACACCAGACATGCGACCTCGTTGCGCCGATCGCTCGGCAACAGGTGCCGCAGCGGTCCCGCCTCTCCGTAGTACTCGATGCTCCCCGATTGGAAGTCGCGAACGGATCGCATCGTCTGCGGTCGATGGCGAAGATGCTTAACGTGAAGGTCATGCGAGTTCCTGAAAGTCGGGAACTCGCTACGGTACTGCTTAGAAGCGGTAGGTTAGGTCGACACCCGCCGTGAGCGGTTGGTTGGTGACAATCCGATTGAACGCCGCGCTGGGCAAGTCCTCTTGAAAGAGGCTTTCCAATTGGGCGTGCTTGTTGAACACGTTGTTGACGAACAACGCCGCGCCCCAGCCGTCACGGGATTGAATGGCAGCCCGAATATTGGTCAGGTCATAGCCGGGCAACGGGAGGTACGTGCCATTCAACGAATAGCCATAAGGGAAAGCCAGGGAGTAGCGTTGGCCGACATACGCATTCTCCAGCCGCGACGTGAAGGTGTATATGTCGGTGAGCGCTCTCGAATAAGAGAGAATGACGTTCCCGGTGACCGGCGCGACATCTGAAAGCTTGTGGGTTGGCGTGATTTGCCAGTGCGGACCCGGATCTACCCACGCATTCGTGTAGCTGCCGGAGACCGCAAGCTCGAAGCCGCCGCCCAAGAGCGCGTGCGTTTCGAACTCAGCACCGTAAATCCTGGCGCGATTACCGTTGATATTCAGTGCCCAGTCGCCGGGGAGCGCCTCGAGCTGGATATTCTTCCAATTCTCATAATAGACGCTCGCGTTCACGGTCAGACGGCGATCGAAGAACCGCGCCTTCTCGCCGATCTCGTAACTCCAAACCGTGTCAGGTTGGTAACTGGATGGCCACTTGCCCCCGGTAAAGTTATACGGAGCGAAAACCGCACTCCAATAGGGACCCGTGGTCGGATATCGAGCGTTGCCCCCGCCCGGTCGAAATCCCTTCGCCGCGGTCGCATAGACCATGAGGTCGTTGTCGAATTCATAAGAAAGATTGAATTTTGGGTTCACGCCATTTTCAGATTGCTTGACGAGACCGGAATCTGACGGAGTCGCGGCCCCCAAGGCCGAGCCCCAACCAGTTATAACCGAAGAGAACTTGTAGTCGTAGCTGTAATAGCGCAGACCGACATTGGCTTTAAGCTGATCGGTGATGTCGTACGTGCCCTCGCCGAAAACCGCATACTGGACAAGCCGCGTCGGCGATAACGCATCAAACCAGGCGGTCGTCGTGGCCGGCGCGAATGTGCCAAGGTCCATATAAGCGGAAGGATTGTCAGTTGTCCCGTTGAAATTCCATGTCGCAGAGTAATTACTATAAAAAATACCGCCAACCCCATTGAGCTTGCCGCTGCCCTTCGATGCAAAACGCAATTCTTCACTGAATTGCCCGGAAGGATCATCTTCGCGCCCATAGACCACCCCGCTTCCCGTAGAACCGTAATATCCAGGATTGGAGAGGGCGTTATTGGAGGCGTAGGTCGCGCCCGTGTTGGGGTTGTTGAAATCCTCGCTGGCATCTTCCGTCTGTGTCGATCTGCGGTTCCACTGCGCAGTGCTCGAGGTCACATCAAAAGCGTCGAAGCTGTAATTCACATTCAGGCTGAACACCGTGATCTTGTCAGTCAGGGGTTCAGCAATATCGAACGGTTGGTAATGCGCCTCGGTCCCCGGAGCGCTGTCATAGGCGCTAATACCATCCTGCTTGCTGTTCTGGTAGAAAAAGGACGGTGTGATCGATAGTTGGTCGGTCGGTTGCCAAAGCACAGTCGCCCGAAAGCCATAAAGTTGCTGAGCGTTCGAGCCGCGATAATCCTTCTCAATCGGGGCCGCCTGGACATTGCCGCGGATAGCGCCATTCGTACTCACCAACGGAAACGAACCGGCCACGATCCGGTCGATCCAGCCGCTGGTGTGGGCTTCCGTCGCCACCACACGCAGCGCCATCTTGTCCGGTATCAGCGGGATATTGAGCATCAAACTATCATTGTGATTGAAACCCCCGCCCTCCGTTCCCGATAGGGTGCTCTGCGCCGTGCCTTCGAGCGCGGTCGGATTGGGCTGATTGGTGATCAACCTCACCGTGCCGCCCATCGATCCCGCGCCATAAAGCGTGCCCTGTGGCCCACGCAGAACCTCGACGCGCTTCAAGTCATACAGCGTGGGATCAATCACCACCTTACCGTTCTGCGCGCCGGCCGGCGCGGTCAACGGAATGTCATCGAGATAGAAACCGACCGTCGGGGAGTTGCCGCCGCTCGAGGTCATGCCGCGCAGTTCGATCTCGGTCTGACCGGGTCCTTCGCTCTTCAGCGAGACGCCGGGCGTCGACTGAGCCAAAGAAGTAAAATTGGTGATGCCGCGCGCCTGCAAATCGTCGCCGGTGACCGCTGTAATGCTGATCGGTGTTGTCTGAACCGTGGAGATGCGTTTCTGCGCGGTTACTGTAACTTCGTCGAGCGTGTTCGAATTATCCGCAGCCGGGCCCGCCTCGGCATGGGCTTTCATAGCGAACGACATCGCCGTACTACACAACAGAACGGCCATGGCGGTTTTCGAGCTTGCTTTCATCTTTGGGTCACCTTTGATCATCTCAAATTCCCGCCTACGACCTGCGCGTCCTTTAGGACGGCACGAGAAGAGGTTCTGCCCTGGTCAGATCGGACTGACTTGAAGCGCCGGAGAACACCGCAGCTCGCCGCGTCCTGAGTTCTGAATAACAATGGCGTAGTCGGCACGCGTGGCCACTCGGATTTCTCGCAGTATCCAGCCGGCGCGCGCCGCTCTGATGTCTATACGTTGTTCCCGATACTCGGGATTTTCTGTGACACGTGGCGGTCTGAGAGATGCGACTCGCAAGTATTCATTACGGGATAGCGTATCCAAGCCGACGTAAAGAATGCATAAATGCGAATGGATTGAGCGTATTTTTCGAAGAAAACCGGTGCTAATGCTCGCCGGATACTGCAGGTCCGTCCATTGGTCCCTTGGATTTATCGGCGATGGGAGAGGCAACCCCAACAATGAGCCGACTGTCTCTGGTCCTCTGCTTTTATTCCTTTTGGTGATCGTGCTGGGCCTGCCAATTTTTCGCAGCATCAGCACCTTCAACAACGTCTCGGCGTAGATTCGCGACCGTTTGCCTTCCGGAACTCGCTCGCTCGGCGACTTGAATATTCATTACCGTCTTTCGAGCCGTGGAAAAGTCGTTACGTCGTACACCACCCAACGCGGAGTCAAGACGCCGATTGCACGGACAAAGGGACAGTCTGGCTCGTGACATCGAGAGTGCGCTGCGTGCGTATTGCAGAATCGATCACGACGCCATAGAGAGCGCGCGCATTGAATCGATTTGAAGAAATTATAGAAGCATGCCGGCGCGGCTAGCAGAGCGCCCGGTCAATCAACAGTCCCACGGTCGCCCATGAGTTCTCGATGCGTCCGCTTCAGAGGACACGCGCACTGCCCAGCACGGCGCCATCGTCGTGCCAGCATCATGATTTTGACTACGCCGGCGGTTCGCCGTTGGTGAAGAACTTCGCAAGCCGTTGCCCTGCATCCGGTGCCAATCCTTCGTTCTTGAATAACTCCAGGGCGTGAGCGTCATGAAGGCTCAACCCATCGATCTCGATCAACGCGCGCTTATTCACTTGATTGGCGTACCACGAGTTGCTCAAGATGTCGGCGGATAGTGCGGCAAGTTCCGCGTCGAATTCGCCGTCCGGAAAGCAGAAATTGGCGAGATGCATGGCCTCGGCCTGTCGTCCCGTATAGTTACGGCAGGTAAACATCATTTCGCTCGCCTTGGCGGTGCCAATGCGGTGAGGCAGTCGCAGGCTCAAACCCCAAACAGGCGTCAATCCCCATCGAGCGTAGACATCGGAGAATTGTGCCGATTCGGCAGCCACGATCAGGTCAGCAGCCAACGCGAGTTCCAAAGCGCCGGTCGAGCAGTGGCCTTGCACAGCGGAAATCACGGGCTGCGGCAGATTCGCAATTTTCTGGATGACCTCCGAGTGAAAATGAGGTTTCGCATGCGCCTTTACATGCTCGAGGACTTCGTTCATGTCGTAGCCCGCCGAGAAATTAGCGCCTGCACCGCGCAGGATGACGAGACCGATTGTTCTGGTCTCCCGCGCAATCGTGTCGACATGGTCATCCAGCGCCTCAAACACATCCTTGGAAAGTGCGTTCAACTTTTCTGGGCGGTTCAACCATAGGGTCGCCGCGCCACCTCTATTTTCCCGACGGACTAAATTGTTCATAGCGAGGCTCCTCCGTACGATTCCACCAACCACCGCCGAGCGACTGAAATAGGCCTGCCGTGTCGGAATAACGATTGGCTTGGGCCTGCACCAACGATAGTTCCGCTTGGCTGTAGGTCTGCTCCGCATTCAGCACCGCCACCGTGCTGATCGTCCCCAGCGCTTGTTGGCGTCGAGCGAGGTCGAACGTGGTCTTGGCCGCGCGGTCCGCTTCGGCGCTCGCCTTCAGCGCGTCTGCATCCGCCTGCAGGGCGCGTAAGGTGTCAGCCACATTCTGGCACGCGAGAATGACGGCGGCGCGATATTGCGCAGCCGCCTGGTCCAGGGCAGCGTCCGCCGCGCGTCGCTTATGCAACAGCGCCCCCGCATCGAACAGAGTCTGGGTCAACGACGCACCCACGTCCCAGAATCCCGTGTAAGGGGAAAATAGCTGACCGAGTTTCAGTGCGCTCGACCCAAGATCCGCATTGATGGTGAATTGCGGCAGCATATTGGCAAGCGCCACGCCGACTGCCGCCGATGCGGCATGCAGATTCTCCTCAGCTTGGCGAACATCCGGACGCTGCTCAATTAGTTTTGAGGATAGACTGACCGGAAGATCGGTGGGCAAGGTCAGTTCATCCAACCGAAACGTTTCCTCCGGCTCGTCGGACGGCAGCCGTCCGAGCAGGGCCGTCAGGGCATCGCGTGTTTGCCCCAATTGTTTCTGCAAGGGCGCCAGCGTCTGCGCAGTTTGTGCTTCCAACGACTGTTGGGCGAGGATATCCAAATCGTTCGCGGTTCCGAGCGCTCTTTGGCGCTGAACCTTGTCGGTCAACTGATGTTGCAGCTCGAGCAGTCGTTCGGTTGCGGCAATCTGGCCGCGGATCGAGGCCTCCTGCACGGCCGTCACCACGACGTTGCTGCTCAAGGTCAAGTAGATGGCCTCGAGTAGGAAGCGATTGCTCTCGACTTGTGCCCTGGAAATTTCGAGCTGACGCCGAGTAGCGCCGAAGACATCGGGGAGATAGCTGACGCTGAGCTGGGCCGCGTAGAGATTGTAGTAGGGATTCGTTTGCGGAAGGCTGGTTGGATTGGCAATCGTACCGAGTGCGTTCTTGGTTCGAGTGCCACTGAAATTCCCCTGGACAGTCGGAAAATAGCTCGTCCACTGCGCCGAATACAACTCATGGGCTTGACGAAGTGCCGCCTGTGCGGCGCCGACATTCGGGTTGCCCTTGAGCGCTTGCTCCACCAAATGATTGAGCTTGGGCGATTGGAATAAAGTCCACCACTGGCTCGGGATGTCCATGCCGGCAACGAAGCGTTGCACGTCACCGCCGGGACCCGCAGCGGAAGCGGTTTCTCCCTTCGCCGGCGCGCTGCCATAGCCGGGAGACGGCGCCGGCGGGCGCTTGAAATCAGGTCCCACTGCACAGGCGGTTAGAATCGCGATGAGGGCCGCGATGGCAAGGCGTGAAGTCATCATCGGCCCCACCGAGCTTCGCCGTGCCGCTGTTCGGCCCAGTGCTCGATTACGTGGTACATCGAGGGCAGCACGAAGAGAGTGAGCACTGTCGATATGGCAAGTCCTCCGACGACCACCGTCGCAATCCCGCGCTGCACGTCACTGCCCACTCCCGTATGGAGCGCGGCCGGGAGCATACCCAACGTTGCGACGGAGGCTGTCATCAACACCGGGCGCAAGCGCTCAGTCGCACCCTTCATGATGGCTTCGTGCAACTCGAACCCGGATTTTCGCATGCGGTTGAGATTTGACACCATGATAATGCCGTTTTGCACGGCTACACCGAACAAGGCGATGAAGCCCACGCCGCTCGCGACATTCAAGTTCTGACTGGTGAGGTGCAGCGAGATCAAGCCACCCAGTGTGGCGAGCGGTACCACACTTAGAATCAACAGCGCCTGGCGGAATGAGCCCGTACCGACGGTGAGAAAAATCAGCATGAGCCCCATGACCAATCCAAGGATGATGAGTAGTCGGGCTTCGGCGCGGCGCTGATTTTCGAACTGTCCGCCCCATTCCAAGCGGATGGCATTCTTGTCGAAATGCACGTGCGCCGCGATTTGAGCTTGAGCATCGGTCAAGTAGCTGGTCAGATCCCGATCGCGATTATCGATGCGAATGGTCAAATTGCGCGAGCCGTTTTCGCGGTTGACGGTGCTTTCGCCCGAGCGCACGCGAATGTCGGCGATTTGCGAGAGGGGGATCTGCGCACCATTGGCGGTATGCACGGGCAGATTGCCGAGAGCCTCTGGGCCGTCACGCGATTGCGCAGTAAACCTCACCGTCAGGGGGTACGTGCGCTCACCGACATAGACTGTGGACACGGGTGCCTGGCCCACCCCGGTTTGGATCACATTCTGTACGTCGCTCATGTTCACGCCATAGCGCGCGGCCTTTTCGCGATCGAGTTTAATCTCCATCTGCGGTATCGGCGGCTCTTGGAACAGCGATGCGCTCGACGTCCCGGGAACGGTGTACAACACGTCGACGATCTGATTGCCGATGCGGCGTAGTACATCGAGGTCGTCGCCATAGATCTTGATGACTAGCGGACTATGCGCACCGCCGATCATGTCATTCACGCCATCAATGATCGGCTGACTGATGCCGATGGAATAACCGGGCAATTCTTTGGCGAGATCCGTACCCAGCCGGTCCACGAAGTGTTTCTTCGATTCGCCGCCCGGCCACGTATCGTAGGGCTTGAGGCCCACCGGGACCTCCATGTGCGACATGGTCCAAGAGTCCGTGCCATCATCGTTGCGCCCGGTTTGTGTGACCACATAGGAGACTTGCGGGTACTTTAAGATTGCACGGCGCAGATCGCTGGCCATATCGCTCGCCTTGTTCAAGGCGAGCCCGGTGGGCATCTGCACCTGTAGCCACAGCGCGCCCTCGTCGAGGTCGGGTAGAAACTCCCGGCCCACGGTGGCGCCAAAGCCAACTACCGCCAAGAGGGCGAAAATCGCGACACCGTAAATGATCCGCGGCTGATCGAGACAGGCGGCGAGCGCCCGATCGTAGAGTTCGGTGAGACGCTCGAGCCAGCGGTTCTGATAGACCTTGCCGGGACGACGAAACGCGAAGTACGCGAGGCCTGGTACGAGCGCCAATGCGGTCAGCAACGCACCGAACAGCGCATAACCCATGGTGTAGGCGATCGGTGTAAACAGCTTGGCTTCGGCGCGCTCAAAGGAGAACAGCGGCAGGTAGGCCGTGATGATGATGAGGCTTGCAAAAAAGATCGGCCTCGTCACCTGTAAGACGGCAGCCTTGGCTTCGCTTTCACTCATTTCTTCGGCAGGCATGGCTTCTCGCCGCCGCAGTACGGCCTCGGTCACGACAATTGCCCCATCGACCAGAATGCCGAAGTCGATGGCGCCCAAGGACAGGAGATTTGCCGAGACGTGAGTGAGATTGAGGAGCGAAAACACCGATACCAGGGCCAACGGGATGGTCACCGCCACCACCAGCGCGCTGCGCGGGCTGCCCAAGAACAGAATCAGAATGAGAAAGACGAGGCCGATCCCTTCAGCGATCGTACGGCCGACCTTCTCGATGGTTGCCTTGACCAGTTCATCCCGGTCGATATACGGCACGATCTTGACGCCGCGACTCTCGAGCCGACGGTTGAGCTCGGCCACCTTGGTGTGAATGCCGAGCAACGTCTGCGACGGGTTTTGGTATTTCAGCATCAGAACGATGCCTTCGATCGTGTCAGGATTAGCATCCTTGCCAACGATGCCCTCGCGCTCCTGGTGGCTCAACGTGGCTGATCCTAGATCGCGGACCAGCACCGGCGTTCCATTGACTTGCGTCACGACGATGGAGCTGACTTCCGTGAGATTGTGGATAAGACCCACTCCGCGGATGACATAGCTCTGATCGCCGCGAGAGACACGGCCGCCGCCGGCATTGGTGTTGTTGTTATTGATGGCGTTGATGACATCGGTGATACCAAGACCATAGTGTTCGAGCTGCTTCGGATCGAGATCGAGCTGGTATTCGGTGGTGAAGCCGCCGAAATTGGTGTCATCCACCACACCGGGAACCGACTTCAAGGCAGGAATCACCGTCCATCGCTGGATCTCGGATAGCTCCTGAAGATTCTGAGTATCGGACTCGAGGGTGTAGCGATAGATTTCTCCGGCCGGGCCCGAGACCGGATCGAGCGACGGCGTCGCTCCGGGTGGCAGCACGGCTTGGTTGATGCGTTCGGTGAGTCGCTGCCGCGCCCAGTAATCCTCGTAACCATCACGGAACAATACCGTGATCAACGACAAGCCAAAGGTACTCGTCGAGCGCATGAGCAGAAGCCCTGGTGTGCCGTTGATCTGCCGCTCGAGCGGCACCGTGATCAACTGCTCGACTTCCTCGGCAGCGAGCCCCGGTGTCTGCGTGGTGACCTGCGCGGCCACGTCGCCCAGGTCCGGGTACGCCTCGACCGACAGCGTCTTCCAGGCGTAGACCCCGAAACCGCTCAAGAGCGCCGCGAGCACGAGGATCGCGATACGCCGGTGCAGGCAGAAGCCGACGAACTGGTCAATCATTGAGAAGGATTCCGCCCTTCACGACCACTTGTTCACCGGCCGCGACGCCAGACCGGATGGCGACCGAGGGGCCGTCCTCGAGTTGTGGCTCGACGGTGCGTCGCTCGAAGGTCCATGGGGCTGTGGCGACGAACACGCTGGTCCGATCGTTATTCATGAGCAGCGACGAACTCGGCAGCACCACTTGCGATTGCGGGGAACCGACGAGCGTCACGGTCGCAAACATATTGGGTTTCAACGCGTAGTCGGTATTGGCAAATGCGATCCGGATTTTGTTGCGGCGCGAGTCGGGTTCGATCACATCGCCTACGAAGAGCACCTTCCCGTGCAGAGTCCTGTCGGGATAGGCGACCAGGCGCACGTCGGCGTCCTGACCCCTGGCGACCACGCCGACATCCTTCTCCGGAACCATCGCGGTCACCCATACCGTGCTCAGGTCGGCAATGGTCATCAGGGGTTGGGTGGGATCGTTGATCGTGCTGTTGGGCGTGACACTCAACGTCGTGACGCTGCCGCCGACGGGCGCGCGCACGGTGAGCTGGCGCGCAGGGCCCCGTGAGTCGGTCGGTGCATCGAGTATTTTCAGGCGTGCACGCGTGCGCGTGTATTCCGCTTCCGCCTGGGCATTATCGCTTGTTGCCTGATCTAAATCCCGATCCGAGACGACGCCGATTTTGGATTGCTCCTGCTGGCGCCCGAGGTTCTTTTGGGTCAGCTTGTAGGCATCGGCGGCTTTATCGTAATCATCGTAGGCCTGTGCCAAGTCGGCAGAATCCAACACTGCCAACACTTGGCCCTTAACCACACGGTCCCCGAGGCGCACTGTGAGATTGAGAACGCGACCGCTCAACTGCGGAACGACGGTGGCGGTACGGGCAGGATCGGACTCGACTATCCCCGGGAGCACTAATTTAGGCTTGACCTCTTCCGCCGACGCCGGCGCTACGGTGAGGCGGGAACGTAAGGGCGAGCCTTCGGGAATCACGATCTTGTTCCCCTGACGCGCCGTCCAGGCGGGCGCCTCGGCCACCTTGGCGGCGCTTCCCAACAGCCCAAAGCCGTGGGTGAGTAGGGCGGCCACCAACAGGAAACCTAGGCCGATTCCACCCCAAAAAAAGACTCGACCGTGAAACGCCGGCTGATGATCGTGAATCGGCATGTGGGGTATCCCCAATAGAGTGAATTCGCAACTGGCTCCCGGCGCGAAGGCGGATCCTAAGCCTCTTCCAATATCCTGTCTAGGGGGATAGGATAACGTCTATGCATAAATTTCCCGAAATCGGCACCCGACTCAAACGCGCCCAGGGACATCTTGCGGCGGTGATCGAGATGCTGGAGGTAGGTCGGCCGTGCTTGGATCTAGCGCAGCAGCTGCACGCCGTGGAAAAAGCCATCGGCAATGCCAAGAAGGAATTGATCAAAGACCACATCCATCACTGCATGGAAGAGACCTCTGAGGCCATGCCGAAAGAGTTCAGGGCATTGATCAAAGAGTTCCAGGGGGTCACAAAGTACCTGTAGCCGATCGCGTGCGCTCCTCGACATGGTCCACAGTTACTTCAAATGAGCGGCCCCCAATGAACGATCGAGACGCATCCCTAGACCCATGCGCATCACGTCTTCGGTGTTTTCAATGCCTCATCGATCGCCGCAGCCTTCTCCTGTTCCGACAGTTTGCCGGTGCGGCTCCAATTCTCGGCGGTGGCCTGCCGGGCGCGGGTGAGCGTGAGCTTGCCGTCCGGGGCACTCTGCGTAATCGTCGAGCCGGCGCCTATGGTCGCGCCCGCGCCGATTCGCACCGGCGCCACCAACATACTGCCGCTGCCGATGAAAGCGCCGTCGTCGATGACGGTCGGCCATTTATTGGCGCCGTCGTAGTTGCAGGTGATGGTGCCGGCGCCGACGTTCACACCGCTGCCGACGCTGGAGTCGCCGATATAACTCAAATGGTTCGCCTTGCTGCCCGCACCAATCTGGCTGGCCTTTACTTCGACAAAGTTTCCAATATGGACGTCCCGTGCCAACACGGTGTCGGGCCGCAAACGTGCAAAGGGTCCGATCCGGCAATTTTCCGCAACGACGGCACCCTCGATCACGCAGTTGGCGTTGATCTCGGTATCGGCACCGATGCTCGAATTGGAGATCAGGCAATTGGGCCCGACCTTGACCCGCGCACCCAGGTGCACTTTTCCGATCAACACGGCGTTGACATCGATGAAGACATCTCGCTCCACGGTAACGTCGCCGCGTACGTCGACTCGCGCGGGGTCGGCCAGCGTTGCGCCGGCGAGCATCAACTCATCCGTCCGTAAGCGTCGATGACCGGCCTCGACCTGCGCCAGTTGCAACCGGTCGTTGACGCCCATGACTTCGACCGCGGTCGGAACGGGCACGGCGACCACGTGATTGGCCGCCTGTACGGCTCCAACCACCACATCCGTCAGATAGTACTCGCGCTGCGAATTGTTCCTGCCGAGGCCCAGCAGCCATTCACGAAGCCGTCCCGCGGGAGCGGCCATGAGGCCGGAGTTGGCCTCTCGAATCAGCAATTGTTCGGGGGTTGCCTCTCTATGTTCGACAATGCCCGTTACGCTGCCGTCCGCGCCCCGCACGATACGGCCGTAGCCCGAGGTCTCGTCGAGATTGACGGTGAGCAATGCCAGAGTGCCTTGATCGGCCGCATCGATGAGCTTTTTCAGGCATGCCGCTCGAATCAACGGAACGTCGCCGTATAACACCAGTACCGTGTGATCGTCGGGGATGACGGTCATGGCCTGCATCACGGCGTGACCGGTGCCCAACTGGTCCGCCTGGAGCACCCACTCGACGTCTTCGTGACTGAATGCGTTCTGCACCTGCACACCGCCGTGCCCGTAGACGACATAGATATGTGCCGCCTCCAACGCGCGCGCCGTTCGGATGACATGCTGCAAGAGCGGCTCGCCCGCCAGTGGCTGCAGCACCTTCGGCAGGTCGGAATTCATCCGTTTGCCCTGGCCCGCGGCGAGTATGACGACGGAAAGCGGCATGACGGCTCCCGAATGTGGTGACGATCAGCGCTTTTTGCGCAGGCGTTCTATCGCCCTCAATTGTGCCATGGCGCGCGCCAGTTCAGCTTGCGCCTCGGCAATATCGATCTTGTCCTTCTGACCGCGAACGGCCTCTTCTGCACGCAGTTTCGCCGCCTGCGCCGCCGCCTCATCCAAGTCGCGCGCCCGAGCGGCCGTATCCGCCAGTACCGAGACGCGATGCGGTTGAATTTCGAGCGCACCGCCGCCGACATAGAACGTGTGCTCCTCCTCGCCTTCGACCTGCACCCGCACCACCCCGGCACTCAAGGTGGTCAACAGCGGTGCGTGACGCGGGGCAATGCCGATCTCGCCCTCGACGGCCGGCGCAAACACCATGTTCGCCTCACCCGCGAACAACTGGCCTTCGGGACTGACAATGTCAACGTGTATGGTTCCGGCCATGGTGTTCTCTGTTCGCGACCCAAATGCTATTGCAGCGTCTTGGCTTTTTCGACGGCCTCTTCGATGCCGCCGACCATGTAGAACGCCTGCTCGGGCAGGTGGTCGTATTCGCCGGCGATGATGGCCTTGAAACCGCGAATGGTATCGGCGAGCGGCACGATCTTGCCGTCCTGGCCGGTGAACACTTTCGCCACGTTGAAGGGCTGCGTCAAAAAGCGCTGCACTTTGCGGGCGCGATACACGGCGAGCCTGTCCTCCTCGGACAATTCATCCATGCCGAGAATCGCAATGATGTCCTGCAATTCCTTGGCCCGCTGCAGGATGGCCTGCACGCCGCGCGCCGTATTGTAGTGATCGTCGCCCACCACCAACGGATCGAGCTGGCGGCTGGTGGAGTCCAGCGGATCGACCGCCGGATAAAGACCGAGGGATGCGATCTGACGCGACAACACCACGGTGGCATCCAAGTGCGCGAACGTGGTTGCGGGCGAAGGATCGGTCAAGTCATCCGCAGGCACGTAGACCGCCTGTACCGAGGTGATGGAGCCGGTCTTGGTGGAGGTGATGCGCTCCTGCAGAACGCCCATTTCCTCCGCCAAGGTGGGCTGGTAACCCACCGCCGACGGCATGCGGCCGAGCAAGGCCGACACTTCGGTACCGGCAAGCGTGTAGCGGTAGATGTTGTCGATGAACATCAACACGTCGCGGCCCTTGCCGTTCGCTTGCTTTTCATCGCGGAAGTATTCGGCCATGGTGAGACCGGTGAGCGCCACGCGCAAGCGGTTGCCGGGCGGCTCGTTCATCTGGCCGTACACCATGGCCACTTTGTCGAGCACGCCGGAATCTTTCATCTCGTGATAGAAGTCGTTGCCCTCGCGGGTACGTTCACCGACACCCGCGAATACCGACAGACCCGCGTGCTGTTTCGCGATGTTGTTGATGAGTTCCAGCATGTTCACGGTCTTGCCGACGCCGGCGCCGCCGAATAATCCGACTTTGCCGCCCTTGGCAAAGGGAATCAGCAAGTCGATGACCTTGATCCCGGTGACCAGCAATTCCTGACCGCCCGTCTGTTCGTCGTAGGCGGGCGACGGACGGTGAATGGGCCAATATTCCGTCGCTTGCACGGGTCCCGCTTCGTCCTGTGGCTCGCCGAGAACGTCCATGATGCGGCCCAAGACGCCCGAGCCCACCGGCACGGAAATCGGCTTGCCGGTGTTGGCCACGGTCAAGCCGCGGCGCAAGCCTTCGGACGGCCCCATGGCAATCGTACGCACCACGCCGTCCCCGAGCTGCTGCTGCACCTCGAGCGTCAGCTTCACGTCATCGAGTTTGAGCGCGTCATAGATCTTCGGGATTTGGTCACGCGGAAATTCCACGTCGACGACCGCTCCGATGATTTGCACGATTTTTCCGCTGGACATATCTGATCCTCATGGCCTACGGCCAACTATCAACGGGGTTGCTGCGCAACCCCGAACATGTGGCGGCGCTGCGCGCCGTCGAAACCTAAACGGTACCTCTAAAGCGCGGTCTATACCGCGGCGGCCCCGCCGACGATTTCCGAAAGCTCGGTGGTAATCGCAGCCTGGCGGGCCTTGTTGTAAATCAGTTGTAGCTCGGCGATGAGATCGCCGGCGTTGTCGGTGGCACTCTTCATCGCGACCATGCGCGCTGCCATTTCGCTGGCCACATTTTCCACCGCGCCTTGATACACCTGAGACTCGACATAGCGCATCAAGATGCCGTCGAGCAATTCCGCAGGACTCGGCTCATAGATGTAATCCCAGCGCTCTTGCAACGTGTCCTTGTCCGTCGCTTCGACCGGCAACAGCTGCGATACCGTGCCTTTCTGGCTCATGGTGTTGACGAACACGTTATGCACCAGAAGCAAGCGGTCGATTTCTCCGGTGCGATACTGGTCCAGCATGACCTTGACCGTACCGATGAGCTGCGCGATTTCCGGCCGATCACCCAAGTGTGTCGCGGAAGCGGCTACCGGTAATGCAAGTCGCCGAAAGAACACCACGGCCTTGGTGCCGATCAAGCAGAGCTGAATTTTCTGGCCCTTCGCCTGAGCGTCTTTAATGGTGTTCAGCGCGGCCTTGAACAAGTTGATATTCAGGCCCCCGGCCAAGCCCCGATCGGTGGCGATGACGATGATGCCGGTGGCCTTGATCGGCCGCTCCTGCAGAAACGGATGTTTGTAATCCGGATTCGCCAGGCGCAGATGCCCGATGACGCTGCGCAGTTTTTCGGCATACGGCCTGGCCGCGCGCATGCGGTCCTGCGCCTTGCGCATTTTACTTGCTGCAACCATCTCCATGGCTTTAGTGATCTTCTGAGTATTTTTGATACTCGCGATCTTGCTGCGGATTTCCTTTGCGCCTGCCATGCGTCAGACCGTCGCGAAGAATTCTTCGCAGCACTTCTTCAATGAAGCATCGACATCCTTCGACAAGTCCGGCTTGTCGATGATGGTCTTGAGCAGCGAACCGTAGTTGGTGCGGGCAAAGGATTGCAGCCCGGCTTCGGTTTCGACGACTTTGTTTCGAGCCACCTTGTCGAAGTAACCGCCGTTCGCCGCATACAGCGACAGCGCCATTTCTGCGACCGACATCGGTGCGTATTGCTTCTGCTTCATGAGCTCGGTGACGCGCACACCGCGTTCGAGCTGCTTGCGGGTCGCTTCGTCGAGATCCGACGCAAACTGGGAGAACGCCGCCAGCTCCCGGTACTGCGCGAGCGCCAAGCGAATGCCGCCGCCCAGCTTCTTGATGATGTTGGTTTGCGCGGCGCCGCCGACGCGCGACACCGAGATACCGGCGTTGATGGCGGGTCGGATGCCGGCGTTAAACAAGTCCGATTCCAAGAAAATCTGGCCGTCGGTAATGGAAATCACGTTGGTCGGCACGAACGCCGTCACGTCGCCCGCTTGGGTTTCGATAATGGGCAGCCCGGTCAATGACCCGGTCTTGCCTTTGACACGGCCTTTGGTCGCCTTCTCCACGTACTCTTCGTTGACGCGTGCGGAACGCTCGAGCAGACGCGAATGCAGGTAAAACACGTCGCCGGGATAGGCTTCGCGGCCCGGCGGGCGCCGCAGCAGCAGCGAAATCTGGCGATACGCGACGGCCTGCTTGGACAAGTCGTCGTAAACGATCAGCGCATCTTCGCCGTTGTCCATGAAGTATTCGCCCATGGCGCAACCGGCATACGGCGCCAGGTATTGCATTGCGGGCGGCATGGAAGCCGAAGCGGCGACGATGATGGTATGCGCCAAAGCGCCGTGTTCTTCGAGCTTGCGCACCACATTGGCAATCGAGCTCTGCTTCTGTCCGATGGCGACATAGATGCACTTAACGCCGGTGGTCTTCTGATTGATGATGGTGTCGACGGCCACGGCCGTCTTGCCGGTCTGGCGGTCACCGATGATGAGTTCGCGTTGGCCGCGTCCCACCGGCACCATGGAATCGATGGCTTTGAGGCCGGTTTGAACCGGCTGAGACACGCTCTTACGAAAGATGACGCCCGGAGCGACGCGCTCCAGCGGCGCCTTGGCCGTGGCGTTGATCGCTCCCTTTCCATCGATGGGGGTGCCCAACGAATCGACCACGCGGCCGAGCAGTTCGGGCCCCACCGGCACTTCGAGAATGCGGCCCGTGGTCTTCACGGTATCGCCTTCGACGATGCTCTTGTAGTCGCCCAACACCACCACGCCCACCGAATCCTGCTCGAGGTTCAGCGCCAATCCGAAGGTGTCCGCCCCGAACTGCAGCATTTCGCCGTAGCGCGCATCACCGAGGCCGTGAACGCGCACGATACCGTCGGTTACGCTGACCACGGTACCGACATTGCGGTCTTCCGTCGCCGACTGGAACTTGTCGATACGCGCCTTGATGAGGTCGCTTATTTCAGATGCCTTGATGGACATGTTTCGCCTTCGCCTTCTTTAAATTCAATTGGCCCGGTTTTCAAACGGACGAGTCAACTACCTAATTCGGACGCCAGTCTCTGCAGACGGCCGTTGATCGAGCCATCGATCACCAAGTCGCCGGCACGGATCACGGCTCCGCCCAACAGGCCCGGATCGACCGAGGTGGTGATGCGCACATCGCGCTTGAAGCGCTTCTTGAGCGCAACTGCAAACTTCGCCTTCTGTTCCGCGTTCATGACCGTAGCCGAGGTCACCTCGACATCGATTTCGTTCTCGTACTGCGCACGCAGCATTTCGTACTGGGTCGCGACCTCCGGCAGCACTTCGAGACGCTTGTTCTTGGCCAGCAGCCGGACGAAATTCTGCCAATGCGCGTCAATGGCTGCGCCCGCATCCGCGCCCCCCAAACCGGCGAACATCGATACCAGCTGATCGATGGTCATCTTGGGACTGGTCAACAGATCCGCTATCGATGGATCGCCGATCAACCCTGCGCTCGAGCGTAGCGCCTCGGACCAGGCAGACAATGCTTTCGCATCGCGCGCCGACATGAAGGCGGCTTTCGCATAGGGACGAGCGATGGTTGCCGCCTCAGCCATTCGCTATCTCCAACTCCAATTTGTCGAGAATCGATGCGTGTGTCTTCGGATCGATCTCTCGCTCCAACAAGTGCGACGCGCCTTGAATCGCGAGGTTCGCCACCTGCTTGCGCAAGCCCTCACGGGCGCGGGTGGTGTCGAGCGCGATCTCTTCATGCGCTTGGGCAACGATTCGCTGACCCTCGGCGATGGCAGTGGCGCTCGCTTCCTCGATGATCTCGGCCGCGCGTTTGCTTGCCTGGTCGACGATCTGCACCGCTTTGTCGCGCGCCTCACGAATGATCTCCTGGGCCTTGACCTTGGCTTCGTCGAGATCTTTTTGAGCACGGGTGCCGGCCGCCAACCCCTCGGTGATCTTCTTGCGCCGCTCCTCGATCGCCGCCATCAAAGGCGGCCACAGATAGCGCATGACCACCAAGACCACCACGAAGAACGCGAGTCCTTGGATGATTAATGTGACTGCTATGTCCATGCCGTAAAGCTCCTACCCGTCATGTCGTAACTCGCTCCGGGCCGATTTCGTCAATTACTTCGCGCCAATCTGCGCCAAGAACGGATTGGAGAAGAGCAACAACAAAGCGATGGCGACGCCGATCATCGGTACCGCGTCGAGCAACCCAGCGACGATGAACATCTTCACTTGCAGCATCGGCGTGAGTTCGGGCTGACGCGCCGATCCTTCCAGGAACTTGCCGCCCAACAGTGCGAAGCCGACGGCCGTGCCGAGTGCGCCTAGGCCAATCAACAGGCTCACTGCGAGCAATGTGTAGCTCATCACTTGAGCGATCTGAGGTGCGTTTCCCATCTATGTCTCCAGGGTCTTAGGTCAGGTTGTAGATAACTAGTGCTTTTCGGCGGCCATGCTGAGGTAAACAATCGTCAACATGCCGAAAATGAATGCTTGAAGCGTGATGATCAAAATGTGGAACAAAGTCCAGATCACATCGGCAAATAATTGAACGGCGCCCCAGCCGTAGGTCGATGCATGCGCAAAGGACGATTCGAGCGTCAAGCCCGCGATCAACACGAAAATCAGCTCGCCCGCATACATGTTGCCGAACAGTCGCAGCGACAGCGACAGCGGCTGCACGAATTCATGGATGATGCGCAGCAGAAGATTGGGGAACGCTGTCAGGATCTTTCCGACAGCGCCGTGGGCATGAAACGGCGCCGACACGAACTCGGCAAAGAATCCGACGAAACCCTTTTCTTTGAGCCCGATGTACCAGATCAACAGGAATACGGTGATCGACATGCCGAGCGTGGTGTTGACGTCGGCCGTCGCAACCACGCGCAAATGTTCGGCGCCCAAACTTTTTGCGGCCCACGGCAGCAAGTCCACCGGCAGCAAGTCCAGCAAATTCATGAGGAAGACCAGGGCAAAAATAGTAATCGCCAGCGGGGCGATCAAACTGCTCCTGCCGTGAAACGTGTCCTTGACGACGCCGTCCACCATTTCAACCAGGATTTCGAATGCCGCCTGCAGCTTGCCCGGCACGCCGCTCGTGGCGCGCCGCGCCGCGAAACCGAAAAGAAACACGAACAGGAGAGCGAGCCCCCCGGTGAACGCGACACTGTCGAGGTGGAATGCCCAAAATGCGCCGTGCCCCTGATTCACCGTGAGATGAGTCAAGTGGTGCCCGATGTATTCCGTTAGGCCCCCGGAGCCGCCCTCAGACGCTGCCATTCAATTTTCCTCGTTTCATCCCAATCAACCCGACCCAGTAGCCGAACTGCGCGAACACCAAACCCGCCATCAGCGGAAACGGCTGCAGTTTCAAGCGCGCAACTGCCGCCCAAAACGCGAGCACGAACCAAATCCACTTCAGCACCTCAGCCGCGAACAGCGCCCGCTGCAACGTCGCGGCAGGCGCGATTCCCGGCGCGAACATGCGCCAACCGAATACCGCGCTCCCGATCGCGACGATGAGACCACCTGCCAATCCCGCCCTCGCGGCCGCGGCGCCCTGGAGCATCCAGAACAGGGCTGATCCCAAGGCCGCACAAGCTGTCTGCAGGAGCACGACTCGCACCACGAGCCGCTTGCCCTGCCTACCCATATCGTTCATCGCAAAGGGGGCCGGCGCGTAACCGGCTTACGGCAGTCCCTCATCAACCGGGCTTCGGCCCACGTGTTCATTGGCATTGCCGCTGCGTAAAAGCCGGCGCATTATAGTGAGGCTTGCGCAGAGTCACAAGCCAATGATCAGGCTTGGGTTTTTTACAGAACGCTTTTTGACAATGCGGCTCACGCGCGGCGTGGATCGGGCGCGGCACAGCCATTTGCGGCAGTCCCGGGTCATCCGGCTACTGATTCGTCTACTGAATGTGCGCCAGTATCCCTTCGAGTTCATCCAAGCTGTTGTAGGACACCACCATTTTACCCTTGCCCGAAGGGGCATGCTGGAACAAGACCTTGGCACCCAGCTTGTCGGCCAGTTCCAACTGCAAACGGTTGATATCGGGATCGACGGCCTTCGGTGCGTGATCCGCGGCGGCGGCGGGCGAAAGCAGCCGACGCACCAAGGCCTCGGTGTCGCGTACCGATAGACCCTTTTTGGCGACCAGGCTCGCCACTTCGATCTGCTGGCGGCGAGTGGTCAGACCCAGCAGCGCACGGGCATGTCCCATTTCGATGCTGCGCTGCTCCAATAGCTGTTTCACCTCATCCGCCAGCTCCATGAGCCGCAACAGGTTGCTGACAGCGGCGCGCGAACGGCCCACCGCCTCGGCCGCTGCCTGATGCGTGAGGCCGAATTCCTCGATCAACCGCAACAGCGCTCCCGCTTCTTCCAGGGGGTTCAAATCTTCGCGCTGAATGTTCTCGATGAGCGCCATGACCACGGCCGCGTCGTCGGGTACGTCGCGAATCACCGCGGGAATCTCTGCAATTCCAGCCAGTTGCGCCGCCCGCCAGCGGCGCTCGCCGGCGATGATTTCGTAGCGTTGCGATTCGCCTGGGTTGCGATGCGGAAGCGGCCGCACCAAAATGGGCTGTACCAAGCCTTGTGACTTGATCGAGTCGGCCAGTTCGCCCAAGGACTCCGGGCGCATGTCCACCCGCGGCTGATACTTGCCTCGTTGCAGCAAATCCAGAGGTAAATTCGCCAGGCGGTCACCGGGAGCTTGCGCAGGGTCCACGACCGGAACGCGAGCGCGCTGGGCGAGTAGTGGACTCAACTCCGCAAGTCCACGACCCAGAGACGGCTTTTTGACGGACATACTCACCTTCCCTAAATGCCAATCGGGATTATACGGGCGCGGCCGGCAGGTCGTCGCGGCGAATCATTTCGCCGGCGAGCGCCAGATAGGCGAGGGCGCCGCGCGACTCCTTGTCGTGGAACAGCGCGGGTTTGCCGAAACTCGGCGCCTCGGCAAGCCGAACATTGCGTGGAATCATCGTTCGGAACACTTTTTCGCCGAAATGTTCGATCAGCTGCGCCGACACCTCGTTCGACAGGTTATTGCGCGGATCGAACATGGTACGGAGCAATCCTTCGATCTCGAGATCGGGATTGATGGAGCCGCGAATTTGGTCGATGGTCTGCACCAACGCGCTCAGACCCTCGAGGGCGTAGTACTCGCACTGCATGGGCACCATGACAGAGTCCGCAGCCACCAGCGCGTTCAATGTGAGCATGTTGAGCGACGGCGGGCAGTCGATGAAAATCACGTCGAAGTTGTCGCGGATGGGTTTGAGCGCGTTGCGCAGCTTGAATTCGCGTCCGGTCATCATGGTCAATAGCCGTACTTCGGCGGCGGTCAGGTCTTGATTGGCGGGCATCAGCATGAAACCGCCATACTCCACCGGTACCATCGCCTCCGCCGCCGCGCAATCGCCCAGCAGCACGTCGCAACTCGTACGCGATTGCGCGTACTTGTCGATCCCGCATCCCATGGTGGCGTTGCCTTGCGGATCCAAATCGATCAGCAGAACGCGCCGCTTGGTAGCCGTGAGCGATGCCGCCAGATTGACCGCGGTAGTCGTCTTGCCGACTCCGCCTTTTTGATTTGCGACAGCGATGACCCGATTCATGGTTTGCTCGATTGGCGGACCGGTCAAGACCGGCCGGCATAAGGTCGGCCCGCATGCGGCCTGGCCGGTGAGAGTTCCACAAGATGCCGTTCGTCGTCCAGCCCCGGAAGTCTTAGACGATGAACAGCCACCACACGGAAGGACTTGGGCAGCGCCGACATTTCATCATCCGGGCGTTTACCCTTCATTGCCAATAGGCGCCCCTCCGGCGTACACAAATGCCCGGCGTAGGCCACGAAGTCCGCCAAGGATGACAGGGCCCGCGCCATCACGGTATCGAAAAGCTCGAAGGGCCTGTAGCTTTCGGCGCGGGCATGCACGACTTCTACGTTACTACATCCGATTCGCTCCGCGGTTTGCAGGACAAACCGGGCTTTCTTGCCGGTGGCCTCGATCAGGGAGAAACGCCGTTCCGGATTGATGACCGCAAGCGGCAGACCGGGAAAGCCCGCACCCGTGCCCACGTCGGCTAAGCGCGCGCCGCGTAAATAGGGCTGCAAGCTCAAGCTGTCGAGCACGTGCTTGCGCAGCATGCCGGGCCGGTCGCGGATTGCCGTCAAATTGAATTGAGCGTTGGCAGTTTCCAACTCATCGACGAGGCGCAACAGGGTTTCGCCACACTGTGCGTCTACGCCCATGCCCATGTCGGTCGCGCCTGCGATCAGCAGCTTCAATTCATCGTCCCGGGTCATAGCTACAGACGACCGCGCCGTCTATCTCTCACGCTGAGCAGCGCCCACGGTATCGTGCGCCGCGTCGCGCACCGCTTCGTGCTCGGCCGCATCCGAGAGCGTCAGAGTCAAGGGTGAAGTCGGCTCGCCGGACACCTGTCCCAGATGCGCGCTGAACGCGATGCCGCCGTCGCGCCCTTCGCAGGCGGTGCCGATTGCCGGCAGGGGCGCGAAATTCTTCAGCCAGACGGAGCAGGCGCGAGCGAACACCTGAGAGGCCTCGTCCGCGGCCAGACGCACCGTCACATCGATTCGATTCAGGCGATCATGCTCGAAGCACAGCAGATACTCGTCCGGCTGGCGACCGACGAAGCGTGGGGGTGCCCCGTCGACGGCGTAGCAGTCCTTGCTCTCGACTTCCGCGGCGCCGTGCGACTCATCATGGAACAGCAGCACCTCGTGCAGGGGGATCGGACTTTCCTTCAGCAGAGTCCCGAATGGCGCGAGCACGAGGCCGTGCCAATCATACGACGGGTCCGGCGCCGCTCCCACCTGCGCGGTCGCAGTCTGGCCGCCGGGCGTGCCGCCGGAATGCGGCGTCGATGTGGCGCAGGCCGCCAATGCCAGCAGCGCGACGATGCTCGAACTCCGCCGCACGCACCCGACGCGCTCGCCTATTTTACTCATTCAGGGGCGCTCATTCAGGCCGCTCGTTCAGCCGGGCGCCAATCGGTGTTCGAGCTCTTCGAGTTCTGCCGCGGCATCGGGATCCTTGCTACGCAGGTTATCGAGCGCGCGGCGCAGGGCCGCAATGGCCGCATCCTTCATGCGCGCGCAGCGTTGTCCGTAATGAGTACGCCAATCGGCAATCAATTCCGGTTCCAACGACGCGTAGTCTCGATCATTCAGGATGGAGTCGAGTACCATCCCGCAAACGGTAATCTGTTGCACTCGCGCGAACGACAAATCGGGAGTCGACAGTCCCTCGGCGAAACAGCGACGCAAATAGGCAGGCGGGTCGGAACTCGCGATATCGTCGAGTTGATCGCCAATCTCGTAGGATTTAAGAAGATGCTCGAAGCCTGCCATTGGACCCATTATCCTCGCCGAAAGAGAACATAGTAATAATGACTCGAAAATATTTGTGGATGCTGATTTTGCCGACCTTGTGCTCGAGTTCGGTAGGCTCGGCCGCATCCCGCGTGGAACACGGCAATCTGATTTACGACAACATTCCCGACGCTCCCGCCGACCTCACGGACAAGCTCGACGGGTACTTGAGCGCACGCCAGGCGACTCCTCTGGGCTGGTCGCCCAAAGGCCAGCTTTTGATTACCACACGATTCGGCGACGTCGATCAACTGCATTTGGTGGAAAAGCCCGCAGGGGAGCGACGCCAGATCACCTTCCTGCGTGAGCCGATTACCGAGGCGGCTTTTTCGCCCGACCCGAGCCGCACCGGCTATCTCTTCTTGAAAGACGTGGGCGGCAATGAAAATGCGCAGCTCTATTATCAACACCTGGGCGAGCCCGCGGCTAAGCTCCTCACCGACGGCAAATCCTTGAACGGCGCGGCCGTGTGGTCCAATTCGGGCCATGAGGTCGCATTTTTCAGTACCGCACGCGACGGCGTGAGCCACGACATCGACGTCGTGGAACCGGAGGCCGGCACCCTGCCTCACCTGGTGGTCACCGGCGACAGCGCCGCTTGGTATCCGCTCGATTGGTCGCCGGACGACCGCAAGTTGCTGGTGCTGAAGTCTGTGTCCATCGGCGAGGGCTACCTGTACATCGTCGATTTGAGTTCCGGACAAAAGCGCGAGGTCGACCCGATGACGGCCAAGGTCGGGATCTCAGGCGCGAAATTTTCACGAGACGGACAGGGCGTCTACCTGATTTCGGATCGTGACGGCGAGTTCGCAAAGCTGCGCTACGTCAATTTATTCACGGCCGAGAAGACGGTGCTGTCCGACCACATTCCGTGGGATGTCGAAGAGCTCGCGATTTCGCGAGACGGTCACTACCTCGCTTTCGTCAGCAACGAAGGGGGCGTGGGTAAGCTCAACCTGCTCGATCTCCGGACCCATCAAGATCTCACCCCGCCCAGATTACCGTTGCCCGGAATCATCGATCATTTGAGTTTCGACGCGCAGGGCAAACAGCTTGCGTTTGGGTACGCGTCGGCGAATTTGCCGCGCGACGCCTATGTGCTCGACATCGCGAACAACCACCTGGAAGCGTGGACGCACAGCGAAGCAGGTCCGGTGGATACGGCCAAATTCGTGACGCCTCGCTTGGTGCAATTTCCTACGTTCGATAAGGTAGAGGGCCGCGCTCGGCAAGAACCGGCATACGTCTACGCGCCGACCAGTCCCGGCCCGCACCCCGTGCTCATCATGTTTCACGGTGGTCCGGAGTCGCAGTTCCGCCCGAGCTTCGATCCCTGGATTCAATATGTGGTGAATGAGCTGGGATTCGCCGTCGTGGCGCCCAACCTACGCGGTTCGTCGGGATACGGAAAAACCTATTTGGCGCTGGATAACGGCATGCTGCGCGACGACGTCGTCAAGGATTTGGGCGCGCTCATCGTATGGTTGGGTTCACAAAGCGCCTTCGACGGGAAACACGTGGTCGTAGCGGGAGGGTCCTACGGGGGGTATCTCGCGCTCGCCGCACTGGCGAATTACAGTGACCGCCTGATCGGCGGCGTGGACATGGCGGGAATTGCGGATTTCATCAGCTTTCTGACCAACACGGCGCCATATCGCCAGAATCTGCGACGCGCGGAATACGGCGACGAGCGCGATCCCGACATGCGCGCGTATCTACGCCGAATCTCGCCGTTGACGAATGCCGACCGCATATCGCGGCCGTTGCTCGTGGTGCACGGCAAGAACGATCCGCGGGTACCCTTGAGCGAGGCCGAACAGATCGTCAACCGGCTGCGCAGCCGGGGTGGCGAGGTGTGGTACTTGCAGGCCAAGGATGAAGGGTACGGCTTCCGCAAGAAACCGAATCGCGACGCTTACTACACGACGTTTGCGCAGTTTCTAAAGTCCCTTAAATAGACGCTGCGCGCCGGATTTACGGCGTCGGGACGCATTGCGCTGCGCTATCCTTGCTGCGCGCAAGCCCGGGGTGACCATTGCGCTACGCTATCCTTGCTACGCGCAAGCCCGGGGTGACCATCCATGGTCACCCGCACAACGCATGCGTTGCGCCCATGGTCACCCTTGCGACGCATATGTCGAACCCGTCCGCTAGGTGCTCGCTTCGCGAGCATTAAATCACTGAGCCGAACGAGTCACTGGGTCGCGCAGGCTCGTCAGCGCGCAGCGCCTGGGAACCGTATTATTTGCTCGTGGTCTTTGCGGTTATCAACGGCGATGGTTGACTGGCAAAATATGCGGCGACGACTTTGACGTCCTCATCACTCTTGAGCAGCTGGGCCATTCCGTCCATCACCACGTTTTTACGGCGGCCGTTGCGATACGTCGTGAGGGCCTGTTCGAGGTAGTCGACATGCTGTCCGGCAAGAACGGGAGGCTTGGGATTCATCTGAGCTTCGACGCCCAGACCATTCTCGCCGTGGCAGGCGGTGCAAGGTGCCACTTGCGGCGGCACCGATCCCACGACGGTGGCGCTGGGCTTTACCGGCTCGCCGCCCTGCAGATACGCGGCGATATCCTCCATGTCTTGATCCGACAGCGACGAGGCCTGCGCGTGCATGGTGGGGTGCGGGCGCTCGCCTGATTTGTATTCCTGCAACGCGGAAATGATGTAGGCCGCATTCTGATGGCGCAATCTGGGAACGTCATAATCGGGATACGCGTTCTTGTAGTTCTCGATCCCGTGGCAGCCCACGCAAGTGTAGAACTTTTTCTCGCCTATGACGGGGTCGCCGGCAGCGTGCGCCAATAGTGGCCAAATCGAACTCAGCGCCATGCCTGCAAGCAACACCAGGCCATTCAATCGAGAAAGCATCTAGTTCTCCGAGCTTCGGGGGGTTCAAACAGGGCGTTGATGTTAAAGAGTGGACGGCTAAATTGCCACTCGCACGTACGAATCGAGACGGACGGGCTGCTGGGAGGCCACGAGAGCAGAGGGCGCGCAGAGAGAACGCAAAAATCCGTCATTTGTCGATTTCGACGCCAATTTTAGCGAGATTCTTGCTGTAGACGACGTTCATTGCATTATCTTGCCAGCCGTGAACACGCACATCCACCAGATGCTTGGACACGTAGAAGTAAAGCGGAATGAGCGGTTGATCGGCCAGCATGAGGGCTTCGGCTTTTTGCAGCAGTTCGCGGCGCCGAGCAGTGTCACTTTCGTCCGATGCGCGCTCCAAAAGATCATCGTAGTCCGGATTGGAATAGTGCGGAAGGTTGAGGCCGAAGCCGCTTTGCATCACCTGCAAGAACCCATAGGCGTCGTTGTAGTCGCCGACCCAGCTGGCACGAAACACGGCGACGTCGCCGCTTCCGATGTCTTGCAACAGCACTTTGAATTCTTCCGCGCGCAGCGTGACATTGACGCCCAGAGCGTCCTTCCACATCTGTGCCACGGCGATGGCGATGCGGCTATGGAGCTCACCGCTGTTGTAACGCAACTCCACGCTGGGTGGATGGGCTGCCATCCCCGCCTCGCGCAGCAACTGTCTCGCCCGTGCGATCCGCTGCGGCATTGGCCACGCCGCGTAGTCCGGCAGCGGCGGCGAGTAACCGAAAACTTGCGCGGGCACGAAAGTGTACGCCGCTGCTTCGCCCGCTCCGGTGACGGAATACACCAGCCGTTCTCGGTCGATCACCAACGACAGCGCCTGGCGGAACTCCCGGGACTTGTCGAACGGCGGCTTTCTCAGATTGAGACCCAAGTAGTACACGGCCAGCTGGGGCGCTACGTGGAGCATGTGACCCAAGTGTTCCTTGATCCAGCCCACTTGGGCGGCAGGTATGGTCGACGTTACGTCCACTTGGCCGGTCCGGAAAGCCCGCAACTCCGTGGCCGCGTCGGCGAACGAGTAGTACTCGACGCCATCCACCTGAGTTGCTGCGTCATTCCAGTACTTCGCGTTGCGCGTGGCGACGAGGTGCGAACCGAAATCCCAGCGCGTAAACACGAAGGCGCCGTTCGATACCATGACTCCGGGTTTGGTGAAACCGCGGCCGTGCGCCGCCAGAGACCCGCGATTGATCGGAAAAGTCGCAGGGTGCGCCAGGACGCTCAGGAAGTAGGGCGTGGGGTGCGTGAGCTCCACCACCAAGTTTTCCGAGCCGTCTGCGTGGACCCCCAGCGTTGCGGGAGCCGCGGCCCCGGCGGTGATTGCCGCTGCGCCACGCACTTGCTGGAGAATGTCGGCGTATTGAGCGCCGGTGTGCGGATCCACCAGGCGCCCCCAGGCTGCAACGAAGTCTTCGGCAACCACGGGTTCGCCATTCGACCAACGCGCTGCCGGGCGCAAATGGAATCGATAGATCTTTCCGTCGGGAGAAATGTCGCAGCGATCAGCGGCCGCCAATACCGGCATGCCATCGGCGCCGATGGCGGTAAGCCCTTCATAGAGGTCCCGCAGTATGGTCAATGCGGCCTCCGAGCGTGCGCCGTGCACATCGAGACTTTCGGGCTCAGGGCCGTTGCCTCGTCGGAGGATGACCCGGGATGGGGAGGAGGCGCCGTGCGCAGGGGTGCCGGCCCAAGGCAGCACCCGCCAAATCGACAGCGCCACCGCGAGCGACAGCGCGGCGAGGATAGCCATCGCTCTCCAACTCAAGAACTTACACCGGGGTAAGCGACGAAGCGCGGCGCTTCACGCAGCGTGGTTGCGCTTCTTGAGATGCACCAGGAGCAGGGAAACGGCTGCCGGTGTGAGTCCCGGTATCCGTGCCGCCTGCCCGAGGGTTGCGGGCCGTACATCTCTCAAGCGCTGCCGCGCTTCATTCGACAATCCGCCGACGGCGGCGTAATCGATGTCGACGGGCAGACGCAGATCTTCATTGCGCTGCTGCCGCTCGATCTCGTCGGTTTGCCGCTTGAGATACCCGAAGTATTTTGCCTGCACATCGACTTGCAGCGACACTTGTTCCGCCAAACGCTCATCGCTGCGCCAGGGATTGCAGTGATCGCCGCCGGAGGCCTCGTCCGCCGGCGCAACGCGCCTAAGGTCATCGTAGGTCAGCTCCGGCCGACGCAGCAGTTCGATGGCGTGCGTCTCACGGAGCAACGGTTGTCCGAGCTTGGAGAGCAAATCGGCATCCACTCGAGCGGGATGCACGACGAACGCGGATAGCCGGGCGCACTCCTGGCTCACGGCGTCGCGCTTGCGCTGGAAGAATGTCCAACGAGCGTCGTCGACCAGGCCAAGCTCCCGCCCTTGGGTGGTCAAGCGCAGGTCCGCGTTGTCCTCACGCAGCGATAATCTGTATTCGGCGCGACTGGTAAACATACGGTAGGGTTCAGGCGCGCCGCGCGTGATGAGATCGTCGACCAACACACCGATGTAGGCCTCACTGCGCTTTGGGCACCAGGGGTCGCGCCCGGCGGCACACAGTGCCGCATTGGCACCCGCCAACAAACCTTGGGCAGCGGCCTCCTCGTAGCCGGTGGTACCGTTGATCTGACCGGCGAAAAACAACCCGGAGATGCATTTGTTCTCCAAGCTGTATTTCAGGTCGCGGGGATCGAAGAAATCATATTCGATGGCATAGCCCGGCCGCGTGATGTGGGCGCGCTCGAATCCCCTAATGGAGCGCACGAACTCATATTGCACGTCGAACGGCAAACTGGTCGAAATACCGTTCGGGTAGATCTCGTGAGTGTCGAGCCCCTCGGGTTCGATGAATATCTGATGCGACGTCCGGTCCGCAAAACGCACGACCTTGTCCTCCACCGACGGGCAGTAGCGCGGGCCCACGCCTTCGATCACACCCGTAAACATCGGCGATCGTTCGCTCGCCGCGCGAATGATGTCGTGTGTGCGTTCGTTCGTGGCGGTGATGTGGCAGGGCAGTTGTCGCGGATGGTCGCGGCGCGATCCGAGGTAGGAAAACACCGGGCGCGGAGTGTCGCTGTGCTGTTCCTTCAGGTCGGAAAAATCAACACTGCGGCCATCGATGCGCGGCGGCGTACCGGTCTTCAACCGGCCGACGCGTAAGTTCAGTTCGCGCAGCCGCGCCGCCAACGGTATCGAAGGTGGATCGCCCGCCCGCCCGCCGGCATGGCTCTCCAGGCCCACGTGGATCTTTCCCCCCAGGAAGGTGCCCACGGTCAACACGACGGCCAGCGCGCGGAACTCGATGCCGCTCTGGGTCACGACGCCCGCAATGCGCTCGCTTTCGATGATGAGATCGGCCGCTTCTTGCTGGAACACCTGCAGGTTCGGCTGAGTCTCGAGCAGGCGGCGAATGGCGCGCTTATAGAGTTGCCGATCGGCTTGGGCACGGGTGGCCCGCACCGCCGGGCCCTTGCTGGCATTCAGTGTGCGGAATTGAATTCCGGCCTGATCGGCGGCCACCGCCATCGCCCCGCCCAGCGCATCGATCTCTTTGACGAGATGGCCCTTGCCGATGCCGCCGATTGCCGGGTTGCAGCTCATCTGTCCCAATGTCTCGATGTTGTGCGTGAGCAGCAGCGTCTTCTTACCCATGCGCGCGGCAGCGAGCGCGGCCTCGGTGCCAGCGTGGCCACCGCCGATCACGATTACGTCGAATAGCTCACTGAAACGCATCACGCTGACCGGGCCTTTTGTTGCGGAGGGGGCGTACTGTAAACGCGGCGCCGGCAAAGCACCAGGATTGGGCTGGCGCCACCACTTTGCGGGAACCTCTGTCATGCTTCGCCATACTAAGCGGTATGAACACTTATACGTATGCCTTGGTTCAGAACCGCCCGGGCGGGCAGCAATTTGGTGGGCAGGCGTGGCTAATTCGGGGTTTGGCGGCCCGATTGGCGCTGTCCGCCTTGATCGCGGGTTTTACGCTGGCCGCGACCGGGGTTCGAGCCGAGAGCGACGAACCGCAGGTTGGCCGACCCGCACCCGAGTTTGCCGCCAAGGACAGCAAGGGCACCACCCGGCATTTGAGCGAGTTTCGCGGCAAACCCGTGGTGTTGGAGTGGACCAATGCGGAGTGCCCGTATACCCGCAAGCACTACACCAGCGGCAATATGCAAAGCGCCCAAGCTCTGGCGCAAAAGACCGGCGTCATTTGGCTCAGCATCATTTCCTCGGCACCCGGCAAGCAGGGCTACGTCAATGGTCCGGCAGCGGACGCTTTGACCCAGTCGCGGGGCGCGGCGCCCACCGCGGTGTTGCTCGACCCGTCGGGAACGGTCGGACGTCTGTATCACGCGCGGACCACACCGCACATGTTCGTCATCGATCGGGATGGCACCCTGCAGTACATGGGCGGCATCGACAGCATCGCCACCGCCGATGCCGCCGACATTGCCAAGGCGGAGCCGTATTTGAAGGAGGCTATGCTGGCCATTGCCGAACACAAGCCGGTAGCCCATGCCGTGACCAAACCCTACGGCTGCAGCGTCAAGTATGAGTGACTACTGTTACTCGACGGCCACCGGGATGCCGGCGAACTTACCACGCCATGCCTTGGGTCCCGACTCGTGTACGGATTCACCATCGGAAGTAACCGCAACGGTCACCGGCATGTCACGTACCTCGAATTCGTACACCGCCTCCATACCCAGTTCCGGAAAAGCCACCACCCGGCTGGCGCGGATGGCGTTGGAAACCAGGAAAGCGGCGCCGCCCACGGCGATCAAATAGGCCGAGCGGTGCTTGGCGATGGACGCGACGGTTTCCGGCCCGCGCTCGGCTTTGCCCACCATGGCGAGAAGCCCCGACTTGCCGAGCATGGTGTCGGTGAACCGATCCATCCGGTTCGCAGTGGTGGGGCCGGCGGGTCCCACGATTTCCGTACCCACCGGATCCACGGGGCCAACGTAGTAAATCACCCGCCCCGAAAAATCCAGACCTGGGGGCAGCGGCTCGCCGGCATCCAGGAGCGCGCAAATACGCTTGTGGGCAGCGTCGCGGCCAGTCAGTAACTTGCCCGACAGCAACAGGCGTTCGCCCGACTTCCAGCTTTCAATTTCCGTGCGGGTCAACCCATCGAGGGATACCCGCCGCGCGCTGGCGTCCGCGCTCCATTGAACTTTCGGCCACTGATCGAGATTGGGCGGCTCGAGCACGGCCGGTCCCGAGCCGTCGAGGGTGAAATGGATGTGGCGCGTCGCGGCGCAGTTGGGAATCACCGCAACCGGCAACGACGCCGCATGCGTCGGATAGTCCAGTACTTTGACGTCGAGGACGGTGGTCAAACCCCCGAGACCTTGGGCGCCGATGCCGAGTGCATTGACGCGCTGGTAGATTTCCAGGCGCAATTCCTCGAGTTTGGATTTCGCACCGCGAGCCAGAAGTTCGCCAATGTCGATGGGCTCCATCAACGATTTCTTTGCCAGCAGCATGGCCTTCTCGGCGCTACCGCCGATGCCTACTCCGAGCATGCCGGGCGGACACCAACCGGCGCCCATCTCGGGCACCATCTCCAATACCCAATCGGCCACCGAATCCGACGGGTTCAGCATGGCGAATAGCGATTTGTTCTCCGATCCGCCGCCCTTCGCGGCCACGGTGATCTCGAGCGTGTCGCCGGGCGCGAATTCCGTGTGGATCACGGCCGGCGTGTTGTCACGCGTATTGGTTCGTTTGAATGCCGGATCGGACACGATGGAAGCGCGCAGCTTATTGTCGGGATTCAAGTAGGCGCGACGCACGCCTTCGTTGATCATCGCCTCGAGATCGCGTTTTGCATCCCAGGTTACGCCCATACCCACCTTGACGAACACCACCACGATGCCGGTGTCCTGGCAGATGGGTCGATGCCCTTCGGCGCACATGCGCGAGTTGGTGAGAATCTGCGCGATGGCATCGCGCGCCGAGGGACTCTTTTCGACCTCGTAGGCGCGGCCCATGGCTTGAATGAAATCAGGCGTGTGATAGTAGGAAATGTACTGCAGGGCGTCGGCAACGCTCGCAACGACATCATCTTCGCGAATCACTGGCACGGGTGTCCCCACGGCTAAAGACGAACTGGGCCGCAAATCTACCAAGTCGCGGGCTTGGGTGGGTAGTGAATCGTTACACTAATGACAAGAATCGGAGAATTGCATGCGGCTCGTCTGGACGGCTCTCATCTGCGGTGCCTTGAGCTTGAGCGGCCGCCTGTCGGCCGCAGCCGGCACCTTACCCTTGCATGAATGCCGTCTGGAGCATCCGCAGCGCTTAACCTCCATTGCCGCGCGCTGCGGAATGCTCAAGGTACCGGAGAACCCGGCGCAGGCAGACGGTCCCACCATCGAGCTGCGCGTGGCCGTGGTGCCGGCGCTCAATCGGCGCGCAACGGCTGCGCCGCTGTTCGTGCTGGCCGGTGGGCCGGGACAAGCAGCCACGGACCTGTACTCGAGCTATGCGGGCGCATTTGCGCGGGTCAACCGCAATCACGACATCGTGCTATTGGATCAGCGCGGCACGGGGCGCTCCGCACCGCTGTCCTGTAATTATCCCGATGACTGGCAGGGTGGGCGCAGGCCGACGGATGAGATGCCGCAGCTGCGCCAAGCAACGCTCACATGTCTCGCAAAATTCGGCGATCGCGTGCGCTATTACACCAGCAGCGTGGCCGTCGGCGACCTCGACCGGGTTCGCACGGCGCTGGGCTATGCGCGTATCGACCTTTACGGTTCGTCGTATGGTACGCGGGTGGCAGAACTCTACATGCGGCGCTATCCGCAATGGACTCACGCAGTCGTTCTGGACGGCGTGACCTATCCCGAACAAGCCATCGGACCGGATACGCCGTCCGATGGCGAACGCGCCTTGAATCTCATCGTGGCGCGCTGTGAGGGTGCGCCCGACTGCGCGGCCGCCTATCCGGAACTGCGCAAGGATCTCGATATCTTGCGGCACCGCTTCGGGCCGGAAAGGCAGGCCCTCGCGGTGAGCGATCCCAGCGGCGGTCTACCGCTGCAAATCGAGTTCAATCGCAACATGCTGAATGCAGCGTTGCGCTTTCTCTCGTACAACGCCACCGAAGCATCCTTGCTGCCGACCCTGCTTCATCAGGGAGCCACCGGAAATCTCGCGCCGCTCGCGTCCCAGACCATCATGATGGCGCGGCAGGTCGGCGACAGCCTGGCGAGCGGCATGCAGAACAGTGTCATCTGCAGTGAAGACGAACCGCTCTTTGCTGCCTCCAACATCGATCGGCTGCGCATCGCGCAGACCTACCAGGGATCGGATCAATTGGATGCATTGGCGGAGATCTGCAAGATCTGGCCGCGCGGTCCCGTGGATCCCGACTTGCACAGCGCGCTGCTCAGCGACGTACCCACCCTTCTGCTGTCGGGAGATGCGGATCCGGTGACGCCGCCCGACGACGCCGCGCGAGCTGCGCGGGGACTCAGGCATCACCGGCATTTGGTGCTGAGCGGCGAGGGCCACGGTCAGGTCGCGACCGGCTGCGTGCCGAAGCTCATCGCGCAATTCTTGAACGATGCGGTCGCGGAAACGCTGGATGCGACCTGCCTCGAACAGCATCACCCGGCAGCGTTCTTCGTGGGTTTGACCGGTCCTTCCCCATGATCGAGGCCAGCGCGCTCTGCAAGCGATTCGGTAACGTCGATGCCGTGAACGACATGTCCTTCGCGGCGCGCGACGGCGAAATTACCGGATTACTGGGACCCAACGGCGCCGGCAAATCGACCTGCTTGCGCATGATGTACGGCGTGTTGACCCCCGACAGCGGCAGCGCTCGCATCGACGGCATCGATATTCGAGGCGAGACGTCGGCTGCGCGCGCTCACCTCGGCGTATTGCCGCACGCGGCCGGCCTCTACAACAATCTGACCGCCCGCGAGAACATCGACTACTTCGGCTCGCTGCAGGGTATCGGGCGCGAGCGGTTGCGTCGGCGCACGGATGAACTGGCGTGCGCCCTGGGCATGGAGGGCTTCATCAACCGCCGCGTCAAGGGATTCTCGCAAGGGCAGCGCATCAAGGTGGCGCTTGCCCGAGCGCTGGTGCATGACCCGGGAAATCTCATTCTCGATGAACCGACCAACGGACTCGACGTGATGGCCATTCGGAGTTTGCGCGAGATGCTTCATACCCTGAGGGCACAGGGCCGCTGCATTTTATTTTCCTCGCACGTCATGCAGGAAGTTGCCGCGCTCTGCGACCGAGTGGTGATCATCGGGCATGGGCGCGTGCTGGCGGACGACACCCCGCAGGCCATCCGTGACCGGAGCGGCGCGCAGACCCTGGAGGAGGCATTTCTGCACGTGCTCGGGGACACCGAGGGAGTCAACTGATGAGGGCATTGTTCACGGTGTTCGCCAAGGAGTTTTTGGACAACCTGCGCGATCGGCGCACATTGCTCTCGGCGCTGCTGTTCGGACCGTTGTTCGGGCCGATATTATTCGGCGCGATGGTATCGAGGATGCTCAATCAGACCGTGGTCGAGTCAGATGAACCGCTGCGTCTCACCATCTCAGGCAGGGACCATGCTCCCGGGCTGGTCCGCTATCTCGAATCGCAAGGTGCGCAGCTCAAATTTGCATCGCTCTCGGAAAGCGCTGCGCGGGAGGCGGTACGCAGCGGCGCGGCGCAGGTGGTCGTGATCCTGCCGTTGGAATACGGGCCGCGCTTCACGGCGGCGCTCCCCGCACCCGTCCTGCTCGTGGCCGACAGTGCGGACTCGCAAACCAGAAAGAGCGCGGACCGCGCGCGGCTGTTGCTGGGGGCTTACGGCAGCGGCATCGCGCAGCTTCGGCTGCAGATCCGCGGGGTAAGTCCGCTGCTGGCGGTGCCGGTTGCGGTCAACGAGATCGACGTCGCCACACCCACCGGGCGCGCCGTGGTCGTGCTGGGATTCATGACTTACTTCGTGTTGTTTGCCGTATTGATGGGGGGGCTGTACCTGGCCATCGATTCGACCGCGGGCGAACGCGAGCGTGTATCGTTTGAAGCGCTGTTGAGCCTGCCTGTGGCCCGCGGCAGCCTGGTGGGCGGCAAGATTTTGGCTACCTGCGCGTACATGTGCCTGTCGCTCGCCATTAGTCTGACGGCATTCGTGTTTGTATTTCGCTTCGTCCCGCTCGAACGGTTGGGGATGAGCGCCAACTTGGGAGTGGTCACCGCCCTCGAATTTTTCGCGATCTGCCTGCCGTTCGTTCCCTTGGGTGCGGCCCTGATGACTTTCGTCGCCTCGTTCACGCGCAGCTACCGCGAGGCGCAAACCTATTTGACCACGGTGTTGCTAGTTCCCACCTTACCGATCGCCTTCGCCAGCATTTATTCGCTGAAAACCAACAGCTCGTTGATGTTCATCCCATCACTCAGCCAGCACTTGCTGATGACCAGCGTGCTCAAAGATGAGCCCATCGCGATGGTCGACATCGCCGCGTCGGCCGGTTCATCGTCTCTCGTTGCACTACTATTGATCACGCTCACCGCCAGGCACTGGCGACGCGAGACCATGTTGGGATAGGGTGAAAACTGTATATGAAAGATTACGGGCAATTAAGGGGTTTGTCCGTATAGCGGTTTGGCCATTTAACAGGTATAAAGTCATTAGCGGTGAGGAGTTTTGATTCGGGGGCTGGCATGACTAAATCGGCGCACGCGCGCACCAATATATTAGGATTGATCGCCATCGTGGTGCTTTCATCGGCCACGATGCTCTGGCTGTTTTGGCATTTCCCGCGCAGCACCGGAATCGCAACCATCGCGATATTGTCCGCGTTCGGTATTTCGGCTCGGCTTGCTCGCTCGTTCGATACCGACACCCTGTCGGATTTAAAACGAAATAATCAGAACGCTTGAGGCGGGAGCGCCGAGCTCGCGGCGCGTAGCCGCGTGTGCCGGGCCACTGCGCACGTAGCCCTCAGGGGTCCGAGCTACTTGCCGATACAAAAGCTGCCGAAGATCTCCCCGAGCAGATCCTCGCTGGTAAAATCTCCGGTGATTTCGCTCAAACTCCGCTGCGCGAGCCGCAAGTCCTCGGCGAACAGTTCGAACGCTTGGGTAGTGCGCAACGTATCGGCGGCGCGCTGGACCAAAGCATTGGCCCGACTCAAGGCATCGAGGTGCCGACGACGGGCCGAGAGGGCACCGGAATCCACATCGCGATAGCCCGCGGACATTTTCAAATGGTCCCGCAGCAGCTCGATACCCTCGCCGGTTTTCGCGCTCAAGAAAAGTCGCGTGACCCCCGCGCTCGATTCCAAGCGGGCGACGGTGCCCACCATCAGATCGATTTTGTTGAGCACCAGCGTGACGGCGACATGGGGCGCCAAGTTGTCGAGCTCCGCGGGCAGCGCCTGGTCCGGCAAGGTCGCATCCACGATGTAGAGCACGCGGTCGGCACGCTGCATTTCAGCCTTGGCGCGGCGAATGCCCTCTTCTTCCACCACATCGGCGGCCGTTCGCAGGCCGGCGGTATCGATGAGGTTCACCGGCAAGCCGTCCAAATGCACCTGTTGCCTCAGGACGTCGCGCGTCGTGCCGGGTAGCTCCGTGACGATGGCGATATCATCACCCGCCAGTCGATTCATAAGGCTTGATTTTCCGGCATTGGGCTTACCGGCGATGACGATGTTCAATCCCTCCCGCAGCAATGCTCCGTGCCGAGCGGCTGCAGTGATCGAATCGAATCCGGCGAATACCTGGGACAAGCGGCCGTGCAACGCCGTGCTGGTGAGAAAGTCGATCTCCTCATCGGGAAAATCGATGGCCGCTTCGACATACACGCGCAATTCCGTGAGCTGCGACTGCAGGCCGTGAATTCGCGCCGAGAACTCGCCTTGCATCGAGCGCACCGCGGCGCGCGCGGCGGCGTTCGTTCCGGCATCGATCAAATCGGCGATGGCCTCGGCCTGCACCAGGTCCATCTTGCCGTTCAAGAACGCGCGCTCACTGAACTCGCCGGGACGAGCCATTCTGCATCCAAGCGCTAGCAGGCGTTGGAGCACCCTATCCACGATGAATGCACCGCCATGACCCTGCAGTTCCAGCACATGCTCGCCCGTGAAGGACGTCGGTGCTGGAAAATACAGGGCGAGCCCTTCATCCAAGGTGGTGCCGTCTTCGTCCCGAAAACGCCTCAAACAGGCGACGCGAGGCACCGGAAGCGCACCGAGAATCTCTACGGCGATGCGCGGCACCTCCGCGCCCGATACTCGAACGATTCCCAACGCGCCACGCCCCGCTGGAGTGGCGATGGCGACGATGGTATCGGGTATCCCGTAGGGCGGTGTCACCGTATCCTCGATTACCTCACGAGCGCTGTTACGATCGCTGCTTGCTAGCCTCTGCCTGCACCACTTGATTCACGCGCCACTGCTGGACGATGGACAGAACGGTGTTGGTCAACCAATACAGCACCAAACCTGAAGGAAACCACGCCATCATGCCGGTCATGACCAAGGGCATGAACTGCATGATCTTGGCCTGCATCGGATCCGGCGGCGCGGGGTTCAATTTGAATTGAGCAAACATCGCGGCGCCCATCAAGAGCGGCAGAACGAAGAACGGGTCGCGCGAAGACAGATCATTGATCCAGAGCATGAAGGGCGCCTGGCGCATTTCCACGCTCTCGAGCAATACCCAATAGAACGAGATGAAGAACGGGATCTGGACGACCATCGGCAGGCACCCGGCGAGCGGGTTGATCTTTTCTTTCTTGTACAGTTCCATCATCGCGCGGCCCAGCTTCTCGCGATCATCCTTGTAGGATTCCTGAATCTGCTTCATGCGCGGCGCGATCGCACGCATCTTCGCCATGGAACGGCCGCTCGCCTGGCTCAGCGGATAGAACAGCAGTTTGATGAGGGCGGTGACGATGATGATCGCCCATCCCCAATTACCGATCAGGCCGTGAATCCATTTGAGGGTCACGAACAACGGATGGGCGAGCACCGTGAGCAAGCCATAATCCGCGGTCAAGTCCAGCCTTGGCCCGCTGGTTGCCAGCTGCGCCTGCAATTTCGGACCGACGAACAATTTCTCTTGGAACCGCGCCTTGCCGCCCGCCGGAATCGCGATCATGGGCCCGGTCGCGCTCAACAGATATTGCTGGCCCTGGACCTGCAACTGAACCTTGGTCGGCTGCCCGGCTTCGGGAACGATGGCCGCCACGAAATGGTGTTGCAGCGAGGCTATCCAACCGTTGCTAATGGTCTCCGAAAACTTGGCGTCCGCGTCGTTCTCGACTTTGAGATCGCGGGCTTTGGTGCCGTCGAACACCGCGGGGCCCTTGAACGAATAGGTCTCGACATCGAAGTAAGAGCGCGACGCGTGCACCCAGTGACGCAGGAACTGAGAATAAGCAGCCAAGCTGCGGGCACTTCCGCCGTCGTTCCGCACGTCATACGCAAGGTCGATTCCATACGAACCGCGCTTGAATGTGAAGGTCTTGGTCACGGTAAGTCCGCGACCGTCCGACCAGGTCAAAGGAACACGCAGTTCATCGGCCCCGGCGGGAAGTACGTACGATGTTTCCGCGGAAACCCACGTCGCCAGATGAGTGGGGGCTGTCTCGCTCGCGGCGCCGATGAGACCGGTCTGCAACAGATACAACGAATCGCCTGCATCATGGTTCAACAGGCGCACCGGAACGTTGGGCGTGTCCTTGTGCAAGGGATATTGCAGGATATCGGCGCGGTCGAGTTCGCCGCCTTTCAGACTGATGGCCACATCGAGGACGTCGGTCACGACGTGCAGCGGTTGCCCGACCGCGGGCGCGGCTCCGGTATCTACCGCAGCCGTATCGAGCGGTGCGGGTGTTGCGGCCCCGAGTGGTGGGGCGGCGGCGGGCGAAGTCGTGGCGTGCGTACCGGCCACATCCGGTGTCCCGGTGTTGGCTGGGGGCGCCTCGGCTCGGGACGCGTCAGCCTGAGGCATCTCGGCTTGCGGCACGGATTCGCCCAGCTTGCTCGAGCCGGCGTTGCCCGCGGCTGATTGAGTCGTTCCCGAGGGTGTGGACGCGGGGTAATCGCGCATCCACGCCTCGTAATTCAGGTACAGAATCGCGGCGAGCGCGACCCAAAGCATGACGCGGGTATTAGGCATTGATCAATCTCTTGTCCGGCACGGGGTCGTAGCCACCCTCGGCAAAGGGGTGACAGCGCAGGATACGGCGAAACCCCAGCCAAATTCCGCGTAAGGCCCCATGACGCTCGATTGCAGTGTGGGTATAGCAGGAACAGCTGGGATAGAAGCGGCAGCGCGGACCCAGCATCGGGCTCAACACGAGCTGGTAGGCGCGAATGGTCCACATCAAGAGTTGGCGCATAGCTCTACCATCGCTGCGTGATGTTCTTCCAATGTCTGTCGAGGCTGGCACGCAGCTCTTTTGGGTCAGCACGTCGCGCAGCGTCGCGCGCTGATACAGTAACGTCCACCGGCGGCAATTCGTGCTGATTCAAGCGAAAGGATTCTCGCGTGAGTCGTTTGATGCGATTGCGTGCCACGGCGGTGCCAAAAGTGCGGGTCGCAATCGCCAGTCCCAAGCGCGGATAACTTTCATGATTGGCCAAAACCGACAAACTGAAGTACGCATCGGTCAGTTTTCTGCCGCGTTGCCGTACCGCGCTAAATTCGGCCGGCTGGTGCAGACGCTTGCGCGGCTCGAACGTCAGCCTCTTGATAAACTTGGGGATCGCTAGAGAGTCCTGCGCAATGCGTCAGGGGCAAAGGCGCTTGCGGCCCTTCGCGCGGCGTCGAGCCAGCAACCGTCGGCCGCTCTTGGTGGCCATACGCGCTCGAAAACCATGAGTTCGGGCACGGTGCAAATTACTGGGGTTAAAAGTACGTTTCATAGCGCAACTTCAGGCAAAAACAACGGGGCAAATCAATGGACTGCGAGATTCGCGAAAGGCGGCAAGGGTACTGAGCAAGCAAGGATGTGTCAATAGACGCACCCGTAACTTGGAGCTAGACTCCCTGCCCTTTCGTTTATTCTGCCCCATTGCCGCAAATCTTAGGAGAGCGCTCTTGTCGGAGTCGCTATGGAACCGCTGTCTGCGTGTGCTCGAGAGCGAACTCCCGATGCAGCAGTTCAATACCTGGGTGCGGCCGCTGCAAGCCATTGAGCGTGACGGACAATTGCGCCTGCTTGCGCCCAATCGCTACGTAATCGAGTGGCTGGGCGAGAACTCGCTGACGCGAATTCGGGAGCTGGTCCAAGCGTTTGCCGAGGGCGTGGCGCCCGACCTGGTGCTCGATGTCGGCACCCGCGCGGGCGTCGTGGCGAGCATTGCGGGCGTCAACGGCGCGGCGGACGCGGCCACCCAGGCAGCGGCACGGTCGCGGCGCATGGCGCCCATCGTGCTGGGCGGTAGGATCAACCCGGATTTTACTTTTGATACCTTCGTCGAAGGCAAGAGCAATCAACTCGCCAAAGCCGCGGCCATCCAGGTGGCCGGCAATCCGGGCAAGGCCTATAACCCCCTGTTCATTTACGGTGGCGTCGGGTTGGGCAAGACGCACCTGATGCACGCGGTGGCGAACAAGCTCAAAGAGCGCAATTCCGAAGCCCGTTTGGCGTACGTGCATAGCGAACGTTTTGTCGGCGACATGGTGAAGGCGTTACAACACAACACCATCAACGACTTCAAAACGGCGTATCGATCATTGGACGCGCTGATGATCGACGATATCCAATTCTTTGCCGGCAAAGAGCGGTCCCAAGAGGAGTTTTTCCATACCTTCAACGCCCTCTTGGAGAGTCAGCAGCAGGTCATCCTCACCTGCGATCGCTATCCCAAAGAAGTCGACGGCTTGGAGGAGCGTTTAAAATCACGTTTTGGCTGGGGGTTGACGGTGGCCATCGAGCCACCCGAGCTGGAAACCTGCGTTGCGATCTTGATGAGCAAGGCCGCCATGTCGAATGTGGATTTGCCGGAGGAGGTGGCGTTTTTCGTCGCCAAGCGAATACGCTCGAACGTTCGAGAATTGGAAGGCGCATTGCGGCGTGTCGTGGCAACTTCGCATTTCACGGGTCGACCGATCACGTTGGAATTCGCCAAGGAGGCATTGCGGGATTTACTGGCGCTTCAAGAGAAGCTGGTGACGGTGGAAAATATCCAAAAAACCGTCGCTGAATACTACAAAATCCGCATCGCGGATCTGCTGTCGAAGCGGCGCAGTCGATCTATCGCCCGGCCGCGGCAAGTAGCGATGGCGCTGGCCAAGGAATTGACCAACCATAGCCTACCGGAGATCGGCGACGCTTTTGGCGGTCGGGATCACACGACGGTGCTGCACGCCTGTAGGCGCGTCAAGGAGTTACGGGAGTCGGAGCGACGGATTGGCGAGGACTATATGAACCTGTTGAGAACCCTGGCTGGATAGGGGAGGAAAACCTGTGGATGGAACTGTGGATAAAGTTATGCACAGGTCCGCGACAGGTTGCGAACCTTCGGTCGACAGGAGTCTGGTAGGTTTTCGGTGCTTTCAAGGGTTTGATTATTATAGAGATTTTGGCGTTATACATGAATGCGTGCGCGCTCATAATCATAGTAATAATCTTTGTTTAAGAATTTAGATTTAAGAATGATCGGACGGGTGCATCCATGAAATTGACGGCTGAGCGTGAGAAATTGTTGGCGCCTTTGCAGGCGGTTATCGGTGTGGTTGAGCGACGTCAAACAATGCCGGTGCTGGCGAATGTACTGCTCGGCGTGCGTCAGGGGCAGTTGTCGATCACGGCCACGGATCTTGAGGTCGAATTGGTAGCCGCAACCGAGGTAGCGGCGCAGGAGGCCGGGGACATCACGGTTCCCGGCCGCAAGTTCTTGGATATTCTGCGGGCGCTGCCTGAGAAAGTGTCGGTTGCGCTTGGGTTGGAAGGGGAAAAGGTCGTCATCAAGGCAGGTCGTAGCCGCTTTAGCCTGACGACGTTGCCGGCCACCGAATTTCCGGTGATCGATGACATCAATTCGCAGCAAACCGTGCAGATACCACGCAAGGAATTGCTGCGTTTGTTGGAGAAGACGCATTTTTCCATGGCGCAGCAGGACGTCCGCTACTACCTGAACGGCATGCTCCTGGAAATCGACGCGCAGTCGCTACGTGCAGTGGCCACCGATGGACATCGACTGGCGTTGTGTGAAACCGCGCTTGCGACGAAAGCGAAGACTTCGCAGCAAGTGATCGTTCCGCGCAAAGGTGTCCTGGAGCTGCAACGCGTTTTGACGGAGGAAGGATCCGCGGATCTGGCGATTGGAAGTAATCATGTTCGGGCCCAGATTGGCGATGTTCGCTTCACTTCGAAGCTGATTGACGGTAGATTCCCGGAATATTCACGGGTCATTCCGGCCAACGCGGCCCATGCGATTCGCGCAGATCGCGATGTTTTGCGCCAAGCGCTGCAGAGAACGGCGATTCTGTCGAACGAGAAATATCGCGGCATTCGCATTACGGTGAAGAAGAATATGCTCACCGTTCAAGCGCACAACCCCGAACAAGAAGAGGCCGAGGAGGAGATCGAGGTGTCCTACGAGGGCAACGATCTCGAGGTGGGATTCAACGTTAACTATCTTCTGGACGCGTTGTCAGCTATCGACGGTCAGGAGGTGGAGTTGGGACTCACCGACAGCAACAGCAGCTGTTTGATTCGCTCTCCCGGAAATGCCACGGCCCGCTACGTCGTCATGCCCATGAGGCTGTAAAGGCATGACGCTGCGGCGAGTCCAGGTATCGGATTTCCGGTGCCTGCATTCGGCCGAGCTCGACCTCGATCCCCAATTCACGCTCATCAGCGGACCGAACGCGTCGGGTAAGACCAGTTTACTGGAATCCATCTACGTACTCGGCCGCGGCCGGTCATTTCGCACACGGCGACTCGATAACTTGATTCGCTCTGGCACGGAGCGATTTGTGATTTATGGTGAGGCCGACCTAGCGGAGCGACGGGTAGGTTTGGGCATCGAAGGAAGCGCGGATGGAATGCGCGCAAGAATGGGCGGGGAGCGGGTTTCCTCACTGGGTGAACTGGCCGCCGTACTCCCCGCGCAGATCATCGATCCTGAGGTTCACAAGCTGATCGAGGAGGGTCCCAGCCGGCGTCGCCGCTTTTTGGACTGGGGCGTGTTCCACGTGGAACATAAGTTCCTCGATGGGTGGCAACGATATCAACAGGTGTTGAAGCAGCGAAATGCGGCGCTGAAGGCGCGCCAGCCCCGAGCCGCGGTATCGGCCTGGGACGTCGATCTGGTGCGATTGGGTGAGTTCATAAACCAGGCTCGGTCTCGCTACGTCGTGGCGCTTGCGCAGGATGCGCGGGAAATCGCACAGAGCCTATTGGGGATGGATCTCACATTGACGTATCGGTCGGGTTGGCCGCGGGATGCGACCTTGGTCGAGGCGCTCAAAAGCAGTTGGACACACGATCAGGAGGCAGGCACCACCCAGGTGGGCCCCCAGCGCGCGGAGGTGTCCATTCGGCTCAATGGCATTTCCGTAAAGGACCGAATCTCGAGAGGCCAACAGAAACTGCTGGCGGCGACGCTGCTCATGGCCCAACTGAACCTGTTTCCCAAGGACGCCCTGGTGAGACCGACGCTGCTGTTGGATGACCCCGCGGCGGAATTGGACAGTGATCGGCTGTTTGGCCTCATTCGCGAAGTCAGCCGGCAATCGGTGCAATTGGTGGTGACCAGCCTGAATGCGGATTTCACTGCCTTCGGGGCTCCGGGACGCCGATATACCGTCGATGGGGGAAGGGTCGCCGCCGGCTAGGGGGTCCAGGTTCCACGTGGAACCTGGGGCGGGAGACCGGGCGAGCTCGCCGCTGCGGCCCGACCGGGTTTCCCATGTCTGCCCCACGCCGAGACCGCGGATATTGCGCGGACGCAAAGCCGGGGGCCTCCCCGGGAGGCCCAGCCGAATCCGTACCATTCGGCGACCTTCAGGACCGCTCGGTCGGAGGCAGGGGGAGCGCCCGTCGTGCGCCTCAGACGGATCAAACGCCTGCGGCATCCCGACAAATACGAAAGGCTAACCCAGTAGCAGTGACGGATCGGCCAGCCGAACTTCCCGGATTCGAGGCTTCCACGACGTCAAGTGATTGATGCACCTGCAGCGAGCCCGGACTCACGCCACGCGTGGTGCTTGAGAAGCATCGCCGCGATGCAACTCCTCGACGTGCATTTCCCGACCACCGACGGGCACGAACTTATCTTCACTCGCTACACCCAGCCGGAGCCCGATCAACAACCGCTGCTCGCGCGACTCGGCTGGGCTGTGCCCGAGCAGGCCCAACCCCGCATCAGCGCAAAATCCGTGGTCGCGGTGTAGGACAGACCTTTCAAACCCGACCATTGAATCTACTGGAATTTCTCTCGCCCACCCGCCTCAGTTGCGAAAGACCGGCTAACGCTCTTCGCGCGACAAGTCCCTTGCCGTCCCTCTTGCGAGTGGTGGTGCGCAAAACATACTGTCGCATTATCCGCACGTTCGGGCCGTTGACTGGCCAGTAGGTCTTCAACACAGAAGGTTTCCGCAGAAACGTCTGTGGTACAGAAAAAAGGATCACCGGCTCGAGGAGCGGCCGCGCCCTCGACCCGCCTCATCTAGGATCAAATCCGCGAAGCGCGGTTAGGGCGAGGGGCGGCCTTTTGTTTGTTCCACGTGGAACGTGGGGGGAGAGAAACCGGCCCACCCCGCCGCTGCGGGCGCGGACTGCGCCTCGCGGGGATGTGCGCCCGCACTGCCGCGTAACGCCTGCGGATTACGGTAGTCAATCCGATAAACCCCATTAATATCAATGTGTTACCGGCATACTGGTCTGGCAACGGCAATCGGCGTCGGGATTGTGGCGCCAAACCCTCTGAATCCTTTGGCGCCGCCAACCGATGGGTGATTTTCGCGCCCCGCTTCGCGTCCTTTTCCGGCCACCTCCGCGCTTTGTAACAGGATGATTTAGTTGGATTTTTTAGTCGGGCGTAATTCGTTTTCAGGGCCGAAAACTGCTAGAATGGCGGGTCGCAAATTAGGATCCGCTATGGCCCAGAACGATGTATACGATTCCAGCAAGATCAAAGTCTTAAGAGGCCTCGACGCCGTCAGAAAACGGCCCGGAATGTACATCGGTGATACCGACGACGGCAGCGGCTTGCACCACATGGTTTTCGAGGTTGTGGATAACGCCATCGACGAAGCCCTGGCGGGTTACTGCGATCGTGTCGTCGTAACCATTCATGCGGATGAATCGGTGACCGTGTCCGACAACGGCCGCGGCATCCCGGTCGACATTCACAGCGAGGAAGGAATCTCAGCCGCCGAGGTCATCATGACCGTACTGCACTCGGGCGGTAAGTTCGATGACACCTCGTACAAGGTCTCCGGCGGCCTGCATGGCGTCGGCGTTTCGGTGGTCAACGCCTTGTCCGATTACCTCGAGCTGAACATACGGCGCGACGGAAAGCTGCATCGTCAGGAATATCGTCTGGGAGAGCCCCAGGCGCCCATGGTTGCCATCAGCGATACCACAGAGCGCGGCACCACGCTGCGCTTCAAACCGAGCTCGCAGATATTTACTCACATCTCGTTCAACTACGACACTTTGGCGAAACGACTGCGCGAATTGTCATTCCTGAATTCAGGTGTGCGCATTGAACTGGTCGACGAGCGCGACGAGAAATCCGAAGTGTTTCAACACGAGGGCGGATTGAAAGCCTTCGTCACTCACCTCAATCGCAGCAAGACGGCGGTGCATCCCACGGTGCTATGGTTCCAAACCCGCGACGGCAACACCCAGGTCGAAGTTGCCATGCAGTGGAACGATTCGTACCAGGAAAGCATGTACTGCTATACGAACAACATTCCGCAAAAAGACGGCGGCACTCACCTGGCGGGATATCGCGCAGCGCTCACGCGTACGCTCAATAACTACATTGAAAAAGAACTCGCCGCCAAGAAAGAAAAGATCGCCACCACGGGTGACGATTCGCGTGAAGGGCTGACGGCCATATTGTCGGTCAAGTTACCGGATCCGAAGTTCTCATCGCAGACCAAGGATAAATTGGTTTCCTCGGAAGTGAAGGGTGTCGTCGAGTCCGCCGTGGCGGCGCGCTTGGAAGAATTCCTGATGGAACATCCGCAGGAAGCGCGCTCCATCGTGAATAAGATTCTCGAAGCCGCGTACGCGCGCGAGGCCGCCCGCAAGGCGCGCGAAATGACCCGACGCAAGGGCGCGCTCGATATCGCCGGCCTGCCCGGCAAACTAGCCGACTGCCAGGAAAAAGATCCCGCGCTATCCGAGATGTTCTTGGTCGAAGGCGACTCCGCCGGCGGCTCCGCCAAGCAGGGACGCGATCGTCGCACCCAGGCCATCCTGCCGCTCAAGGGTAAGATTCTCAATGTCGAGAAGGCTCGTTTCGACAAGATGCTGGCGTCCGCCGAAGTCGGCACGCTCATTACCGCACTCGGCTGCGGGATTGGTCGCGATGATTTCAACGTTGATAAATTGCGTTATCACCGCATCATAATTATGACAGATGCGGATGTCGATGGAAGCCATATACGAACGTTGCTGCTCACATTCTTCTACCGGCAGATGCCGATTCTGATCGAACGCGGTCATATCTATATCGCGCAGCCGCCGTTGTACAAAGTGAAGAAGGGCAAGCAGGAAACTTACGTCAAGGATGATCTGGAGCTCAACGCCCTCTTGCTCAGCACTGCGATAGATGGCGCCGCGCTGCACGTGAACGCGGACGCGCCGCCCCTATCCGGTCTGGGACTCGAATCCTTGGCCAGAAAGTATGTGGAAGTGCAGGCCATCGTGCATCGATGGGCGCGGCGTTACGACGAGCGTTTCTTGGAGCAATTGATCTATGTGCCCAAGCTGAGCACCGAGACCTTCGATCGCATCGACGAGCTACGCGACTGGTGCCGCAATTTGGAACTGAGGCTGAACGGTCTGGACGATGTATCGCGACGCTATCGCGTTACGGTATCCATGCTGCCGGCTGGCGGTCATCGCGTAGACCTGCAACGGTTCGAGCACGGCCTGAGTTCAGAAAAACACATACCCCGTGAATTCTTCGACTCGGCCGAATATCTGCGGATTGCAGAACTCGCTCAGACGCTGAGCGATTTGATGGGCCCCGGCGCTTTCATCAATCGCGCCGATGAACGGCAGGAAGTCGCGAGCTTCAAGGTGGCGATGGGCTGGCTGTTCGAGCAGGCCAAGAAAGGCCAAAGCATCCAACGCTACAAGGGACTGGGCGAAATGAATGCCAGCCAGTTGTGGGACACGACCATCAATCCGGAAACGCGGCGCTTGATGCAGGTGCGTATCGAAGACGCGGTGGCGGCCGACGACATCTTCACCACGTTGATGGGCGATGCCGTGGAACCGCGCCGGGAATTCATCGAAAAGAATGCCCTGCACGTGTCGAATTTGGATGTGTAGGTTTTGTCGAATGACACAATTAGTGAAATTCGTGACAAGAAAGTGAAATTTCTCTGCAACGAATAATGAAACTTTCCGTCCGCCGGCGTCACCTTGCCGCCCGCCTGGGCGCCGGCAATCTCGCCCGAACGGCTGCTGATAAGCGAGACGTGCGGCGGCTCCGGCCACTTGCGGACATTCACACTCGGACGACGCCGAGCGCCAGTTTGCGGTCATTGGCGCCGTCCCGAGTAGCCGCCCGGGAAAAAAGATCTACAGTCAATCCGAGGCACGAAACAGTGCTTGAAGCGGCGGCGCGGCCTTCGCCTTGCCCTCGACGCTGAACGTCACCGACTTGGCCTGGCCGACCGGATCGGAGATCACGTCGGGACCACCGCCGAAGGGCGAAGTCGCTTTGCGCGAGCCCTTGAGAGCGCCGGTTGTACCTGTATTATTGGCCACATGGCGGGATGCACAGCACCAGTAAGAGGCCATCGCTCAGCAAGCGCCGCAGCGGACTGCCCCGCATGCGGTGGCCGCTATGGCCGCTACGGCGGCTACAGCAATTACGGGTCGTACCCGTCCCCGTCCTACTCCTCGTCGGGGAGTAGCGGGGGCGGCCGGAGCAGCGGCGGCGGATCCGGCAACAGCGCAAGGCCGCGCTGGTCGCCAGCCGGTTCGACCGTGGCGTACACGCCTGCCGAGGTGCGGACGCTCACGCCGGTCCGCGAAAACGTCGAGAAGCGAGCACCCCTGCCCGATCTTCGGGACGTTTTTCTTTGCCACGCGTGGGACGACCGGAAAGGGCCCGCCAAGGAACTGCATGATTTACTAGAGTCACGCCACGTCTCGGTCTGGTTCAGCGAGAAGGACGTCACCCTCGGCTCGTCTTTGCTCCGCGAAATCGACAAGGGACTGGCAAGGTCGAGAGTCGGGATCGTGCTGGTGACCCCTGCGCTTCTGCGCCGCGTCCAAGCAGAGGGCATCGCCGACAAAGAGCTTTCGGCACTCCTAGCGCGTGACTTGCTCGTTCCAATCGTGCACGGCACGACGTATGAAGCTCTCCGCGAGGTCAGCCCCCTGCTCGGCTCGCGAAGCGGTCTGAGCACTGCAGAAGAGCCGATGGCAGGCATCGCGGCCAAGCTCGCCGAGCTGGTCGCCCCGTAGCTCCATTGCCGGGACCAGAACGGCCGCAGTGTCGAACGACTACAAAATCCCAACTATCTCGCTCGATCCGGGCCTTCTTCACGCGTCCCAGCAACGAGTTTTTCAACGGTATAGGCCGAGTCACGCCGATGGGATACGGGCCGCCGGCGCGGCTGCGACCGTCGGTTATCGCGAACTACGTCGCAATCCTGGCTCCCTGGTTGTGAAGCGCTCGCGGGTAGGAGGAACCACCCGCCGATAAGCTTTTAAGCCCAATAAGTAATGCCAGTCGTTATAGTCGACGCCAGTAGCCAGATTGAGATAGCGCGCTGGTTGACGTGGTGGCGGCGGCGGAGGCCGCGCTTGGCGTAGAAAGAGGGCTGGAAATGAATGATGTAGCCGCCGCACTTGGCGCCGCAATAGCGGGATGTTTGTTGTGGTGGCCGATCTCATTCATGGCGGTCAAGGGATCGCTTGGGCTGACCTACCGATGGAGACCATTCCTTTTGGGATGGTCACTAAGCGTCTTTTGTCTGAGCGTTTTGTATATCATCTTTGCTCCCGACTCCCTCGATAAAAATCCAGCCGCGGCCTTTTATGCGGTCATGATTCCTATTGCACCGTGTGTTTTTAGCGCATACGTTTTACGCCGACGGTTTGTGGCTACAGCGGTGCCAACAGCACGGAAGATGGCCGATAATTCAAGGGTATCTTCTTCCCTTCCGACGGTTATTGCGCGTTGTTGGATTTCGATTAAGCAGATGCCCGAGGCGTGGCTTGGTGGGAGCACGCTACTTGGCCTGCTCCTCGCGTCCATATATCCCAGTTGGGTGTTTGAATTCCGGGGATACCGCATCGCACTCGGTCATGGCAGCATTTTCAGTCCACCGACTTACGGCAATTATTCCGACGCGTATGTTCATATCGACTACCCATTGCTAACAGCGCACTGCCTGGGTATCGCGGCTCTGGGCGGTGTCATCATTCTAATGGTCTACGTTTATCGGCGACAACGGCCGATACAACCGGCACTCTAAGGCAGGTCCACAGTGAAGTCGTTCATATACCTTTCAGTCGCGCTCATGGCGGGATGTGTTACCGAAGCCGGACACATCCATTCGACTACGTTACCCGGAGGGAAACCCGGTTACGTCATCACATGTAACAGCCAACGATATGATCGTTGCCTGAATCGCGCAGCCCGCGTCTGCAACGGTTCGTATACTCTTCAACCGGACCCGCGAACTACGGTACGGTTTGGCGATCCCGTGGAGGGCGTTGGGAACAGTGAACATATCGTGGTGTCCTGCGGCTCGTAGGACGGAGCACCGGTAGCAATGGCTCGAGCGCGACCAGGACCGCACGATAGTATTCGGAGAAGGCAATGGCACTAGTCAAATGCGCTGAGTGCGGCAAGGAAATAAGTGACACGGCGAAAGCGTGCCCAAACTGCGGGGCGAAGCCAAAGAGAGGGGGTGCCGTCCTTAAATATGTTGGAATAGCCGTAGCGTTGCTAATTGCGTGGTCCGTTATCGGGAGTATGTCCGCGCAGCAATCAGCCCGCAGTCAAGTCGATGCTCCGCCACCGAAGGAATTGCCCGTCGAAAAATCTGCGGTGGACTTTGATAGGCCCCTTCATACGGAACCAGCCACATTAGTGTGCCCACTTAGTGCAGCAGCGGATGTTCGCGAGGGCCACGGCTTACAAGCAGCCATGAAGAGCCGAAGCGAAGTGTTCGGCCGACAGGAAGATGCTGAGAAAGCGGGCTGCGAGGAGTGGCAAGAAGGGATCGCAGTTCAACTTGAGGATGCGGAGAGACAACAAGCCAAGAAATGGCAGGCCGAGCACATGTGCGGCATGCTGTCTTTTAATAGGGGATTCGTCTTTTCGTGCAGTCTGCAGAACGATACCCCAACAACAAATGCTGCTCTCTCAATGACCAAGCACACCAAGGACGGGCTCAAATGGAATGCGCCAGCAACGCTTAGCGGCCTATTAAAATCGGGTACCTATACTGATTGCTGCAACAACGGCGAAGAAAAGATTCAAAGCTATCTTTTCGTGCATCTGGATAGCAAAGTCACCGTGGACCAAGGTGACGATGCGGAAGAGGAGCCCGCGATGGAGGGGGTTGAAAACATTGCGCTCGGGTTAGCAAGCGTCCCCAACGTGAAAGAAGGCCAGCATATCGTTGTCGCGTGTAAGCAGATATGGTTGGGCAATACCGGACATTACGCCTTGCCAGTTTTCTGCGATGAGCCCAAGCTAAATTGATATCGCGGGGCGCAGCAATCGTCGCCGTCACGATTCTTTTCCCCGGCGTGACCGAGGTCTCGGCCATCGCCGGTCGCAATCTGGCACTCTCACAGGGCTCTCCAACCTTTCCTCACGAAATCGCCATGGCTCGATCCCGACGCTCCAGTGCGTTTACCGATCTGTTGGATATCGCCTCCAAGCTACCCTGGAAAGTGTCGCTGGTCCTGGCTGCGATCAGTCTTCTTATCCTGCACCTGCTCGCGGCCGCGTTCGCCGCCGCGCCAGTCGTCACCACGGTAGCCGATATGGGTGGCGTCGTGATTCACCAAGGCGTTCACGTCGGCGCATTGTTCTTGCAATTTGTGGTGCCGCCGGCGTTTCTCATCGGCGCGGCGGTGTCGTATTTCAAAAAATCGCGGTCGATCCGCCTCATTGAAGAGACCCGGAACGCCCATGGTCCCGCGGTGGCATCGCTCACGTGGCAGCAATTTGAGAGCCTAGTAGCAGAAGGGTTCCGGCAACGCGGATTTAAGGCCACGGAAAAAGGCGGCGCGGCGCCGGACGGCGGCGTGGATCTCATCTTGGCTCGAGGCACTGAACGCTTCCTCGTGCAATGTAAGCAATGGCGTGCCCAGCAAGTTCCCGTCACCATCGTGCGGGAGTTGTATGGGGTCATGGCCGCAGAGAACGCCGCCGGCGGCTATGTCGTGACCAGCGGCCGCTTTACCTCCGATGCGATCGCGTTTGCTGAAGGGCGCAATATCGAGTTGATCGACGGCAAAACGCTGCCGGCGCTCCTGCGTGAATCGAAGAATGCAGGAGCCGCTGCAACAAGGGAGCCGCTCACAACCACACAGGTTGCATCAACGCCGGCATGTCCACGATGCCAGGAGCCGATGGTCCCCAGGGTCGCCAAACGCGGCGCGAACTTGGGAAGTGAATTTTGGGGCTGTCGCCGATATCCGAAATGCAAAACCACGCTTGCCAAGATCTGAGAGCCTGCCGGTCGTTCCGTTGGCGCCGGGAAGTCCGGCATGAGCCCTGCACATACATGCAACAGAGGCGTACAGTGCCTTATTGGCTAATCGAACAACTTTGAGTAACGATGGACTGCTGGATTTGCGGAGAGCCGGCAACAACCGGGGAGCATAAGACCAAACGATCGGATCTGCGATCGTTGTTCGGAAAGCCGGACCAGAGAGCTCCGCTCTACTTTCACACGGACCAGCGCCGCAACAAGCGAGTGGGAAGCCTGGATGCCTCAGTCCTAAAATCAAGCGCTCGAATTTGTAACGAGTGCAACAGCGCCCGCACACAACCACACGATCGCGCCTGGCAACAGTTCTCTGAGGTTCTTCGCGAGAACGAGTACTTGCTATCACGGCGAGGGAGCGTCCGAGCCAACCGGATATTCCCTTACGACACGCGGCGCGCAATGCTTTATGTACATCTTTACTGGGTCAAGGTTTTTGGCTGCGCTGTCGCCGAAGGCGGCATCGCCGTGGATTTGCGATCTCTCGCCGATTCGATCTTATCGAGTCGGGCGAATCCAAATATTTATCTATCGTTTGGTTGGATGCACATGCCGGTGACCATGGCGGGCGGATCCAATGTTCAGGTAGCAATGCTTCAAGGTGTATGTGCGTTTGCGACTCGCTTTCACAACATCGGCAATCTTGCGCTGAACCTCATGTACGCGATACCCGGCGAGCGCCGGGATGGCCTCATCGGCGCGTGGCATCCCCGCCAGGGGGCGAAAAGATTGCGCCTAAAATCGTTTGATGTGGAATCAGAGTAGGCAAGAGGCAACCATCCGGTTCGCAGTGGGCACTTCCGTGTGAACCGGCCCCGAATATTGATCAGGTATTTTGACCATCGTGCGTGTCGAAACAATAAGTTGCGACGCCGGTCGGCGTCCAATCCGCTCGCCGGTTCACAGCCAGCAGGCGCACGTAGGCGGACCATCGCATGGGGAAGGCTTGGGTGAGCCTCAAGAGGCCCGTCGATACTCCCGACGCTGTCGAGACGATCCTGGCGTCTGTAGATTCTCTCGACACCGTCGAGAGAATCTGCCCGCTGAGGGGTGTCCCCGACGGGTCGTTCGGGAAGGCTTTGCCCGGCCAGGCCAGGTAAAAGGAGCGCATGCGCCAGAGATTCTGCTGATTGAATCCCGACCGAATCGGGACGACAGGTCCGCGCCCAATCGGCAAAACAATCTGTCGCCGTAGGCGGCGCTATCCTGGCCGCCCCGCTCAAATTCAACGATACGTCATCACGCAATGTGGTTAGCGCGATGGCACGGATGGCAGAGTTCGGACATGAAGTTGTCCGAGAACGCCCGCCGTGAACAATTTAACGCTCACAGCGAGTATCGATGGCTGACGGCACGACATGCAGGCGACGAGTCGATAGGAATTCGGTCAGGCTGGCAAACTGGTGGTTGCGGTTTTTTCAGTATATGTGGCAGAAAGTCCGCGAATTTTCAGTAATTGTGTCAGTGGCAGTGGCGGTCTCTGCCACGTAAAATGAAAAAGTCCTTAAATTTCAGTACGGGAAATTTCATTAATTGCGTCAGTCGACAGGTTTTGTCGACTGCTCCATAGGAGCCGCCGCGTGCCTGGCTGAGCGTTACACCCTTGGAACCCTGCTGTGCGGCCGCCTATTGATGAAGCAACATAGCCGCCTTGGCAAGAAGCAGCTTCACCAGGAGCGACACCGGATAGCGCGAGTAATGGGGGACATCGGTTGGAATTGTGCGACCGTCGGGCTTGAACTTGGTGCAAATGCGCATCTGCACGGGCAAGACATTTCCCTGGCACCGAGATCGGTACAGGTCAATCCAGTGTTTGCCATCATTAAAATTAAGAAACATCGCCGAATTGCAGCAGGTCGCGATCACCCGATTGGTCGCAGAGTTTTCTCTGATCTTGTGGTTTCTCAAAAGTGACGTGCCTTTTAGGCACGTTACGCGATCCTTCCGGTATACGAGGTATGCCGTCCCCCCGTCCGGTTCCTGAATAGAAACCGCATGGGGTAGCGACTGAATCTGCCGGGCTCCTTCCTGACAGTCGTCGCAGTAGCAAATGACGCTGGTAATTGGTGCGCCGATGGTCTCAACGGCCACCTGCCCACACACGCAGTTGAAGGTCACCGTCGCTCGATGTGGTTTATCCATTCGCTACCCCACTTCGTCTCGGGCCTCGCAGTTCGGCTGCGTGAGCATAAATCTCGACCACTTTAGACGACTCATCCGGCCAACGGCTTCCCGGTCTCCAGGAGCGACTTTAGGTCGCTAATGATCCAGGACCATCCGCCACCCCCTCGACCGTTGAATTTACTGCCAGTCGCAGCGGCCATCAGCGGCGCACCCTCGAGTTCGTGCGTTACGGTGAGACGGCAGAAACCAGCGCCCGTTGGCTCGATCTCCCACGTAATTCGGGTGAATCCTTCCGCCTTGTTTTCTTCAGAAAAGAGGAACCGAAGCGTGTGTACTAACCTTAGTGGGGGATTAACCTCGACCACCTTGCCGTCGATAATCACCTCGGGTAATCCCATGGATCGCATCTTTGCGTTGGACTGAGACTGATATGGGCCACCGGGTTTTAGGTCATACATCGCGCATGCACGGTACCCATATTGGCTCGTCCAGTCTGGCGCAGTGATCGCACTCCAAATCGCATCCGGTGTTGCCCGAATATAGATCTGGTGGATCTGCGTCTTCACGCTCTCTTTTTCGTCGGAACCCATTTCTTGTTCTCCAGAGTTGCCTTTAGATCTGCAAGCGCCGACACCTGGCGTTCGGTGAACTTGTCAATCCAGCGGTCATGAATCAGTCGAATCGGCACCGCGTTGAGAAAGTGCATCTTTTCCCGACCTTCCCGACGGCTTATGACCAACCCAGCGGCTTCAAGAACGCGTAGATGTTTCATCACGCCAAAGCGCGTCATCGGCACCGTGGATTCCAATTCGCTGAGCGTCTGGCCATCGCTCTCAAAAAGCAGATCCAGCAGGAAGCGGCGCGTGGAATCGCTCAGCGCCTTAAAGATTTGTTCCTCGTTAACCATTATAGGTATGATAGGTGACCCAATGGTCACGTGTCAATCCAGGTCAACGTACTCGGGTATATCAATGAAAATACAGGCCTGTATCCTCAAACGAACAGGTCAAGGGCCGCCATTGGGTGATGACCGCTCCGGGTCACTGTTCAGTTCTTCTTCGAAGGCGCCAACGGATGCAGGTTCAACGCGAGGCGTCTACCATGGGACGAAGCTGATTTCTGCGTTCCCATTGCGAGCGCACTTGTAGGAGCAAGCTTTTGCGTGACGAGGTTCAATACAGTCGAGCGATTGAGGTACCTGGCCTTGTCTTGAGTACGGCCCGGAAGGACTTTCCGTTCTACGTGTGGGGCAAATCGGATGATGAGCATTCAGTGATTCGCTTGGTCACCTCATGGGCCACTGAAAAGGGCCAGGTTGACGCCTTCTTGTCTCGCCTCGCCTCAGCCTAGCGTCGCCAGAGAGCTCCTTAGGATGAATGTGGGTGTATGCCGGCCTGCGTTGTTCGCCCACGAGCTGAAGCTGTTCATCGAACTGCGCGCGCTGACAGGTGGGGGTTGCGAGGCTGACGAGTGCCCCGCTGTCGCGAAATGTCACCCGCGCACTCCATTGCGATTAGCCAGGTGCCGTCATTCGGCAGCGGCCGCAATCATCCGGCAACGGAGCGGCGCTACGCACTGTTGCCCCTCGCCATGCACGGCAGTTCGAGAATGAACGACGCTCCGTAGCCCGGTCCGTTGCTCTCGGCATGCAGCGATCCGCCAAGCTCCTGAGCCGCGAGCGCGCTGCTGTGCAGTCCGAAGCCGTGCCCGGACGGCCGCGTCGTAAAGCCGTGAGTGAAGAGGTGGTGCATATTTTCCGCCGCGATGCCGACACCATTGTCGATCACGGAGATCCGCACGCCGCTCGGGGCGGGTCCGATCCGCAGCGTCAGAAGTTTATCCGTCTTACCCGATTCATCGCAGGCATGTTTGGCGTTGCGCACGAGATTCACGAGAATTTGCAGCACTTTGTGCTTGTCGACGGTGATCTTCGGTACCGGAGTGAATTCACGGCGCAGCGTCACGCCGTGCCGTGCGAACGCGCCGGCGTTCAGTCGCAGGCTATCCTCCACCAGTTCGGCGACCTGGATGGTTTCCGTGAGGCCGCACCGTTTGGCGTAGCTCTGCTGCATCGTCACGGTTTCCTTGATGTGATCCAAGTTCTCCTGAAGCGAGGTGAGTTCTTGCAGGGCCATCTGCTGGTCGCGCGTCAACTCCTGACCGAGAGCGGCCAGATATTCCGGTATGCGCTTACCGCGCTCGTCGCGGCTGATGAATTCACCTACCCGTTCGCCCTGCTCCCGCAGCAGAGCGGCAACGCGCGAAACGCCGGGTGCTTTGGATTGCCTTACCCGCTCCGCCACCAGGCCCGCCGAAATGTTGACGCTGTTGAGGATGTTGCCCACATTGTGCAGAACATTGGTCGCGATTTCCGCCATGCCGGCCTGGCGTGAAGCCGTCATGAGTTGCTTGTTCACGCGCTCAAGGTCCAGATCGGCGCGCTTACGTTCCGTGACGTCTCGCAAAAACTCCACCGAGTAGTCCGGCGCTGAGGTTCCATCGCGTACCAACGCCGCGGTCACGCGCAGCCACAAAACGCTGCCGTCCTTGCGTATGTAGCGGCGCTCGTGGTTCACATGGTCGGTTTCGCCGCTCCACAAGCGCTCCAGATCCGTCGCGACGCTCGCGAGATCGTCGCGATGCGTGAATTCGGCGATTGATCTGCAGGCGAGTTCAGCGGACTCGAAGCCGAGGTATATGCAGAACGTACCGTTGCAGCGCACATACTTGCCATTGCGGTCTGCGTAGGCGATGCCGATCGGCGCCTGATCGAACGTGTTGCGGAATAGCGTTTCCGCCTTTTGAAGTTCGGTTCGGGTGGCCCGGTCGTCGTCGCCTTGCTGCGCCGGCCGTCCGTCTGGCGTACCAAATATCGGTGCCGGGTTCATTGGTGGGAGCTGACCATGGCGGTTTCTCACGTAGCACGCTTGGCGCCAGATTATATTGAAAAGGCTCGTTATTATTGTGGATTATGTGACCGAGCTGTAGCGAGACCACCACATCACGGCATTTGACAAATGAAAGCGAATTGCGTCGCAAATTCGGTGGCTGGATGCCGGCAGGATCTTGCTGCTTCCATTTCGCGAGCCGTTTGTTGCATCGGCAACGTCACTTGGCTACGAACCGGGGTTCTTTGAGCGGATGACGATTCTGTACTGAGAATTGTTGGCTGTCTCCGGGATCCTGAACGGCCTCGTTCTTATCACGGCAGACAAAGCCTTTCGACTAGCCGACATTTCATTGATTGCGTCAGCCGACAGGTTTTGTCGGTACCGATCACCCTTGCTTCGTAAGCAACTTGCCGTCTTGCGTGCGCATGGCGATTCGTAGCTGTCCCCGTCCCTCTCGCTTCGCGAAGTAGCAGGCCTCATCGGCGGCTTTCAGCCACGCTTTGTGATCGGGCATGTCCAGGGCGCTCATGGCCAGACCGACGCTGGCGCCGACCGTGTAATTCGATCCTTCCCACTCGATCTCCAAGGGGTTGAGCGCTCGCACGATTTGCTGGCCGATGTAATTCGCGCGCTCCGCCGCGCAGTTATCAAGAATGATGGCAAATTCATCGCCGCCAAGCCTTGCCACGGCGTCGGATGAGCGAACCGTGAGGCGACACAATTCGGCTACCTTGCACAGCACGGCATCTCCAGCCGCATGACCGGCTGCATCGTTCACGGCCTTGAATCGATCCAGGTCGATCGCCAGAACGGCAGCAGGGCGATCTAGCTGATGGGCCTTTTCAAACACGGTGCGAAGACGCAGCTCGAAGTCGGCGCGATTACTGAGGCCTGTAAGTGGATCGTGCATTGCACGGTGTTGCAAGTCGCGGGCGCGATCCACTTCGAGCGTCGCATCATGAAAGACAATAACCAGACCGCTTACAAGCCCGGTCGAATCTACTACGGGCGACACCACGTCCGTCACGTAGCAAACCGTCCCATCGGGACGATGCAGCAAACAGGCTTGCTCGCGCCGAAACACTTTTCCATGCAAGGCACTTTGTCCGATCAAGTTGGCGGCTGCCTTCGAGGACTGCGGGTCCACTAAGTGGATCACCTCGTCGACGCGACGATTCTCGACCGCCTGCAAATCCAACCCCAACAGAGATTCGGCCGCAGCATTTATATAGGTAATGCGGGTGTTCCCGTCCGTCGTGATAACCGCGTCGCTGATTGACTGCAGCGTAATCTTCAACCGTTCGCGCTCATCCGCAAGCTTTTCCTCCGCGCGCTGTCGCGCCTCGAGGCTTTCCATTTGCGCAATTAAATGGATGGGTGAGCCTTCGTCATCGCGCAGCACGGAGACGGCCACATGCGCCCATACCCAGCGCCCGTCCTTGTGTTGAAAGCAACGCACGATACTGTAGAAATCGATCTCCCCGGACAGTAGCCGCTGCCATCGTGTTTCGCTTTCCTTCCAGTCCTCCGCCTTGGAAGGGCCTCCCGGAGGCAGCGCTCGGAACTCCTCCTGGGTGTAGCCGAGCATCTGTTGCAATGCAAGGTTGCTGTAGGTCCAGATGCCATTCAGATCGGCGATCAACATACCGATCGGGGAATGCTCCATCGATTCGCGAAAACGACGCTCGCTGACTCGCAACGCCCGCGCGGCCGCTCGACGCGCATCGCTTCCCAAACCTACCGCGATCGGTGGCAGCACCGTGCTGAGCAATGCAATCACGGGCAATCCCACCAAAGAACCGCTCGCCGCTGCTGTTGGGTCGAGCCCGATGGGGCGAATCCCGAGCATCCAGAGACTCGTAATCATCAGTCCCAGGCATAGGCTCAGTAATGAGGTGCCCAGGCCGCCTACGCGGAATGCCGCTACGAGCAGAAGTAGCCCCATCGACGCAAAGGGAAATGTCACGTAGCGAAACGCCAAGTAGCAACCGACGAGGCAGCCGATCAGTGTCGCCGCATTGTCGGCAAGAAACGACCCGCGCAGCAGCCGCTTGAACCCCTTAAAGCTGAACAAAAAGATCGGGGGACCCAGCAGGCAAGCACCGATGGTGTGGGATGACCACCATCGCGAGCTGCCTTCGAGGAAGGGAGTGGCATAGTGCATATGAAGAAGAATGCCGCCCGCGACCGCAGCAATTCCAGGGATCGCAATGCCAAATATCGCGGTCATGATGCCGGCCTGGCCGATGGTGATATCGGGATAGGGAAACACCCAAGCGAACCGGAAGGCGGCCACCATCATGGCGATCTCGGTCACATTGACGCCGGTAAAGAGTGCTGCGAGGGGCCACGGCCGGTGCGCCGCCGCCACATTCGCGACGATGAGTGCGGTCACCACGGAGGCCGCCGCAATGCTCCAGCGAATTCGTGGCAAGCGGATCAACAGCGCCGCGGCTATGGCGGTGCCCGGAAAAAAAGGTGCGAAGCCTCCCGGCACCCGGGTGAGGAGGATGGATATGCAGGCGGACACGAGCAATGCCAGTCCAACGAAAATTTCATTGAACGAGGCGATGGACAGTGCCCCTGGATGGCGAACCGGCGGCACCTCGGGATTCGACGATGCACTCTTAACGACGAGTCTCCCCGTGCCACGAGGCACACTCACTCCGAATAGGCCACGCTCTCATTGCGTGACGACATAATGCGCCACGGTAGTCTGACGACTAAAATTTAGAAGCGAATCCCGTCTCACTTGAGACTGCGGGCGCGAGAAAATTGATGAGATTGCCATCGGGATCTCGAAAAGGCATCGACCGACCGCCCCCCGGTTGATCGGTCGGCTCCAGAATCCGCTCACTCCCCATTTGAAGACGTTAACCAGACCATGTAGCCGCTATTTCCCCGATTCCGGCCATCCGCTGCCCGCGCCCGACACGAGTGCCGCCGCAAGCAGGAACACCCCAAAAGATGTCCTCGGAGACAAGCGCCTTCCGGACGTGAGCCCCCCCGAAGCGATGCGTCCTGTACGGAATTGCCGGCCGCCCCCCCGACATGCAGAATCGAAGTCCGAATTGATTTGATCTATGTCGATACTGAGGACGAAAAGCGCCATGAGGATCCTGGTCACCGGTAGCGCCGGCCACTTAGGCGAAGCGCTAATGCGAACTCTGAAACACCCGGACCACGACGCAATAGGCCTCGACATCAAGAGTTCGCCGTTCACTCATCGCGTGGGGTCGATCACCGAGCGCAGTTTCGTCAGACAGTGCATGCAAAGCGTGGACGTGGTTCTGCATACGGCCACGCTGCACAAGCCGCATGTTGCGAGTCACACTCGTCAGGACTTTGTCGATACCAATATCACCGGTACATTGAATCTGCTCGAAGAGGCGGCGTCGGTGGGCATCAAGTCCTTTGTCTTTACCAGTACCACCAGCGCATTCGGTCGCGCCCTCACACCACCCGCCGGTACGCCGGCCGCGTGGATTACCGAGAAGGTGGTGCCGGTCCCCAAGAACATCTACGGCGTTACCAAGCTCGCTGCCGAGAACCTGTGTGAACTGTTCCAGCAGAGGAGCGGTATTCCCTGCATCGTCCTCAGAACGTCACGGTTTTTTCCCGAGGACGACGACGACAAGACTGTGCGGCGGAATTACGACGACGCCAACTTGAAGGTCAACGAAATTCTCTATCGGCGTGCAGACATCGAAGATGTCGTCAGTGCCCACTTGTTGGCTATGCAGAAGGCTTCCGCGATTGGCTTCGGTCGATATATCATCAGCGCAACCACGCCTTTCACACGCGATGACCTGCGGGAGCTGCGCACAGATACTCCTTCCGTCGTGAGGCGATACGCCCCATGCTACGAGGCGGAGTATCAGCGGCGTGGTTGGTCGATGGTGCCGGCTATCGATCGCGTATACGTCAACGAACTAGCAAGAGCTCAATTGGGATGGCACCCGCGGTACGATTTCACATCCATCATCCACCGTCTGCGCGCCTCCGAAGACTTTCGTAGTCCCTTGGCACGAGCCGTCGGTTCAAAGGGCTACCACGCCCAAGTCTTTTCCGAGGGCCCCTACCCGATTTGAACCTACGGAGTGCGCGGCTCCGGAACACAAACTCAATCCAACTCGAAGTTACAGTCCTTCAGGGGCACTACATGCGTCTTGTTCCAGTATTTGTGGCCCAAATAAAAGATGACGAAGCCTGGAATCATCAGGTACCCGGTGATGAAGTCGAACCAGGAGAATACCGGCGTCTGGAACACGCCGATGTTCGCGCCGAGCAATACCACCGTGAACAGGCCCACTGCGAGCCAGGGCCCGTAGGGGTAGAACTTGGATTTGAACTTTAGATCGTCCAGGGGGCGACCTTGTGCGACCCAAGCCTTGCGAAACCGCAGGTGGCAGACTGCGATGCCCAGCCAGATCAGGAAGCCGCTCAAGCTCGAGGCGTTGTAGAAAATCTGGTAGATCTTCTGGTCGCCCACAAGGGTGGAGAAAAAGGCGGTCGCGCTGACCAAACCAGTGGCCCAAAGTGCTGCCACGGGCACACCACGTCGGTTGAGTTTGCCGAATACCTTCGGCGCCTTGCGGCTGTGGGACATCGCATACAACATGCGAGAGGCCACGTACATCGACGAATTTCCGCAGGACAGCACCGAGGATAAAATTACCGCATTCATGATGTTGGCGGTGTAGTACCCAAACTTCGGAAGCTGCTGGAACACCATCGTGAAGGGCGAGAAGGCGATGTGACCCTCGTCGCCCCGCAACAGGTTAGGGTCGGTGTAGCTGATCAAGGTGCCTACCACGAAAATCGAGCCGATGTAGAACAGCAAGATGCGCCAGAACACGGTCTTGATCGCCTTGGGGACGTTCTGGACGGGGTTGGTGGTCTCCGCGGCCGCCAGGCCCACCCCCTCCGTGCCTTGGAAGGAAAAGCCGGCTACCAAGAACACGGTCAGCACCGACGTCCAACCCCCCACAAAAGGAGCCCGTGTGCCGGTCTTGGCATCGCTTAGGGTCCAGTTCTGGAAGCCGACGCCGTGGTCACCGATCATGCCGGCGATCATCAAGCCACCCACCGCCAAAAAGATGACTACGGTCACCACCTTGATGCCCGCAAACCAGTATTCCGCCTCGGCATACACCTTGACCGACAGGAGATTCAGCGCCATCAACACCGTGAAAAACCCCATGGCCCAGAGTGTCGAGTACGAGTGCGGGAACCAGAACTTTACGATGAGGGATCCAGCTACCAGCTCTGCCGCCAGGGTGATGGCCCAACTGAACCAGTAGTTCCAGCCAACGGCAAAGCCTAGCGACGGGTCCACAAAGCGTTCCGCATACGCCTCGAACGAGCCGGAAATCGGCAATTGCGTCGCCATTTCGCCCAGCGACTGCATCATGCAGTAGACCGCCAGACCCATGGTCGCGTACGCCAGCATAGCCCCGCCAGGGCCGGCTTGGGCGATTGCTCCACCGCTGGCAAAGAACAAGCCCGTGCCTATCGCACCGCCTATCGCGATCATGCTCAGTTGTCGGGTACCAATACCGCGCTGGAGTTCGTGCGTTTCACTCGAGGTCATGCTGGTATTTCCTGTTTGAAGCGATAGTAACAGTGCGCGAGCATGGCGCGGCTCTTATCGACCAGTGATCGGCAGTCACGCGGTAATGCTTTCGACTGCCGACGAGGTGGCGTGCCCCGCCCAATGTTCCTCGCGGCAAGTACCCAAGCTTCACAGACCCATTTCTTGACAATAGCGCAGGTGGGTGGGAAATTCGGCGTCGGCGCCGACATCGAGGTGTGGATCCAGTGAGTGACTTCATTCTCGCGCCACTTTATCGAGTCGATCAGTTTTTGCGCACAGAACTGCTGCAAACCCTTACGCGCGGCGGAACCCTTGAGCCGAACAAGGATTGGTCTGTAGTCGCCACTTGCTACAGCCAACTTCAGCGTCGACGAGGGTCGTTTTCCAACGATCTTTGGCGCGTCGTCGAAAGAGCCTTCGAAGATCTGACCCAAGATCTGAACGCCATTGCCGATTTGTTTCGAGAGATTACTCTTGCAAAAGGCAGTGCAAAATTCGATGAGCTCAGTTACCTGAAGAGAGCGAATGCGCTCATCGCGCGCGCGCAATCAAATTTTTCATCATATCTACAAAACGCGACCGATCTTCTGCCGAACGACTCTGCGTCCCAACTGAGAGATCGATCGGGCCCTCCCACATCGGGCGCGATCCCTTCAATCGCGTTGACTACTTCGCTTCTGCCCACCGCAGTCAACCCGGAGCCTCTAACATTACCAGCGCCTCTTTTCGACCGACTAATCTGGTGGTGCAAGAACAATCGCGTATTGCTTCCGGTGCTCATATTCGGTGGCGGCATCATCTTGCTCGGAAACGTCGCGGACTCGGTCGACAAGCTGGTCAAATTCTATAAAACCTACTTCGCTTCCCCCACCCACGTAGTACCGGCGCATTCGCCAGTAGCACCACCACCACCGCCCCAGAATCCACAGTGAGTTCCGCCAAAGTCGATACGCGGCAATTTGCGCCGTGACGTGCAGACGTTCGCCCATGTCCGGCAGGGCTCCGATGGATGACGGTTGGCTTCGGACGAATCAGTGTTCATTTGACACGCGCGCGCCACCGCGATAGCGTCAATCAAATGCCCCGCGCTAAGGACGGCGACTTGAATACAGGAACTTTCGGATCGAGCTTAGCGGCGCGATCTCCGGCAAGGTGTCCAGCGACCGCTCTGTCGCCATTTGCTCATTATTTTGAGACGACACCTACTACTGTTAACAAAATCCTGTTTCAAGAGGTCAGAAGGATGAAACACGCTACTGCGGCTTACTTGGTCGGCTATTCGTTACTGTTCGCGGCTGCACCGTGCATGGCCGCAGATCCGCAGGCGCCTGGATCCGAGGACGCCAAACCGAGCGAATTTCGAAGACAGCTCAATGAACTGAAATGGATTCGCGGCCCCCAGCGCGTGCAGCTGTTCGACAATTCCACTCTGGAGTTACCCGCCGGATATGTCTTTTTGAATCCTGGCGAAACAGAGAAGTTCGAGACGATTACCCACAATATTGGTGGAGGAGCCCAATATTTTTTTGCTCCCGATGATCTGCATTGGGAGGCACACTTCAGCTTCAAAGACGATGGATATGTCAAGGATGACGAAAAAATAGATGCAGCCGGCTTGCTCGAAAACATCAAACAAAATACCGACGCAGCCAACAAGGTGAGGCGCGAGCGCGGTTGGGATGAAATGGAAGTGATCGGTTGGCAAACGCCGCCGCATTACGATACGCAAACCAACCGTCTAGAATGGGCGGTCACCGGCAGAGACATGAAATCGAACTCAACGGTCGTCAACTTCAATACCAAAATCCTGGGTCGTGGCGGAGTCATGTCTGTCGTTCTCATCACGTCTCCCGACGCGTTGTCGGCCTCCACGTCGGATTTCAAAGCCACTCTAACGGGATTTCAATACGTGGCCGGACAGCGCTACGCAGAATATAAACCGGGCGATAAGGTCGCGAAATATGGCCTCGCCGCTCTTATTACCGGTGGCGCCGCTGCGATCGCCGTAAAGACCGGTCTCTGGAAGGTGGTGGTCGGCGCAGTGGTTGCTGGTTGGAAATTCATTGCTGCGGCCGCTATCGCGTTATTTGGCGGGATCGCGAAGCGCTTCAAAAAGAAGACCGCGTAACTGCATTGTCGTACGAAGTCGAACTGCTGGTGCTCGCAGTGCTGTTCTATTTGTACGACTCGAGTGCCTTACTGTATTCCAATGAGGCCATTATGACCTGCGACCGCGGGCAGCGCTGGTCGGCGATTACCGGATGGACGGGCTTTATGTTTTTCGGGCGTTCTCTGTGCATGCTCAATCCCTTTACACCGCACCGCCCCTCGTTTCGCCTGCACTGGAATTTGGATCGATTGGATACCGAAGGCGAACTTCCTCCGTGGGCCGCTTACGCAGAGGCATTGAAAACGCTCGCACCGATGAACTTGGCCGCCGGTATTGCGCTCTTCATCATTCTGCCGCTGGGACTGCTGACCGCACTGGGCGCCTACGCCATTGTTCCCGCTCTAGTCCTTTTGTACGGTTCCACCGTCATCGCCTTGTTTCAGTTGCGCCGCTTGCGAGTTCCAGTGGCGGTCGGCCGCAAAGGATTTTGGGGGTTCGCGTTCGAGTGTTTGGCGTGCCCACCGTTTGCCGTGAATATGGTGCGACGGATCACGCTGCTCGATCGGATTTCGGAGCCCTTGCCGCTTGCCGCGGCCCGGCTTCTCGATGGCGATCGCTGGGCCATTTTACGCAAACATTGCATTTCGCGACTCGACGAAGCAATGCTGCGCGTCGCAGAGGATTCCAATGAGCTGAAATCGATGCAAGCCCAGAAACAGCGCTTGAGTACTCTGGTATGACGCCGACGGTTACCGAAATTGCCGCCATACTGTTTGGCCTGTTCGCCGGATACTGGGTGGTGAGCAAGCTCTTCTTCCGACCGCCAACGCCTCCGAGCGACACCCCTTCAGTCGAAAGCCCGAAAACGACGTGGAGTGATATCTTGCAATTGCCCCCCTCTGCAAGCGCATCTGAAATCCACGATGCCTATAAGCATTTGATCTCGAAATACCACCCGGATAAGGTGGATAATTTGGGTCAGGAATTGAAGGATCTCGCCGCGCGCAAATCGCGGGAAATCACCGCGGCATATCAAGAGGGTATGCGGGCGCGTGGCGAAGATCCGTGAAAGCGCTGTTGGCGTTACTGTTCGCCGGAAAGCTCGGCAAGATTCTCCTGTCCGGCGGCTCAATGCTGGTGTCCGTCGTTGTTTACGCGCAGATGTTCGGTTGGAAATATGCAGTAGGTTTCGTGCTGCTGCTGTTATGCCATGAAATGGGGCATTACATCGCCGCCAAACAACGAGGACTTGATGTCGGCCTTCCCACGTTCATTCCATTCGTGGGGGCATGGATAAGTCTCAAGAATCAACGATTGAATCCAGAGACCGAAGCGTTTGTCGGGCTGGCGGGACCATTGCTTGGCAGCACGGGCGCATTCGTCGTCTACCTCATCGCCTTACAATATCAAACTCATTGGCTCCTCGCCGTAGCGTATGCGGGGTTTGTACTCAATCTCTTCAACCTGATTCCCGTGGTCCCTCTGGACGGTGGTCACATCGTTGCAGTGATTACCCCAAAACTCTGGATCGTCGGAATTCCATTGTTGGTGGCGTTATACCTGTGGAGGCCAAGCCCATTGCTGATCATCATCGCAGTCTTGGCGTTACCCAAGGCCTGGGCAGCCATCAGGGGCAAGTTACCGCAGCCGGCAGAGTTGCAACTCGCAACCAACGTGTTGAAAGCGCGCTATGCAGCGGAATATCTGGGCCTGATCGGCTTTCTGACACTGATGGCGTTCGAAGTACATTCTCTAGTCTGAGACGTAATAACCGGCGGCCGGGCGCACGTGGCAACCCAAGTCAAAAACTGTTGCGGTCAGGCGACCAATACAGTCCGCCACGTGCGGGTACAAATGCGCCGGTTCATCGAGCGCTGCCAACGGTACAGTGCGGGGGAGCCATTCAAAGGAACGCCCGTGATCGATGTACCAGCTCTCGCAATGTATTTCGCCATCATGTCCATTACCCCCGGGCCGAACAACGTCATGGTGACGGCATCCGGGGCAACGTTCGGGTATCGAGCGACGCTGCCGCATGTGCTCGGTATCGGTGTCGGCGCGGCGCTGCAAATGATGCTGGTGGCCTGCGGGCTCGGCGTCGTCTTTCAGCAGTTTCCGATTCTGCGCACCGCGCTCGCGTTCGGCGGAGCCGCCTACCTGCTCTTCCTCGCCTGGCAACTATTCCGCGCCGGCACGGTGGCTGAGTCCGAGACTCGGCGGCCATTCACGGTCTGGCAGGCAGTCCTCTTTCAGGCCTTCAATCCAAAGGCGTGGGTCATGGCCATCACCACCGCGGCGGTGTTTCTGCCCCGTGACACGCCATTTTCAAGCCTGGCAGCGCTCGTCGGAGGAATGTTTTTCGCCGTCAATGTTTCGTGCGTCAGTGTATGGGCCTTGTTCGGCAGCGGAATGCGGCACCTGCTGTTGCGGCCGACTTACCGAAAAGTGTTCAATCTGACCATGAGCATTCTGTTGGTCCTGACTGCCGTTCTTGGCTTGCGAGCCTAATGTGTTCGACGTGGTGCGTAAATCACCTATCCCGCTAGGCGACCAACTCGTTGAGCGCGTGAGCGAGTTGATCGAATCTGGGCGACTTCCCGTAGGCTCGCGACTGCCCTCGGTACGTCAGCTGGCTCGTCGCGTCGGCGTCAGCGTTTACACGGTCACATCGGCATTCGAGCGGCTTAGCGCGAAAGGATTGATCGATGCACGGGCAGGGGCCGGGTACTTCGTCGCGCCCACCCGAACTCGCATTGCGTTGTCGCGGGTTGAACTCGCGCCGCTCGCGAGTTCGGATCCCGTCCTCGGCTTTGCGCGTCACGCCATCGAGCAAGACAACATCTCGGTTCCCGCCGGATCCGGCTTCCTGCCCGCGAGCTGGCTCGCGGACGCGGTACCCTCGTCCATTCTGTCGAGGGTCGCGAAGGCCGGCGTGCTGCTGGAGTCCGCTGCGGTTCAGGGGGATCCTGATCTTCGGGAACTGCTCGCCGAGCGGCTCCGAATGGCACAGCTTCCGGTTGCGGCGCGCAGTATCGTCGTCACCTTCGGTGCATCCCATGCCTTCGACCTGATTGCCAAAAGCCTACTGAAGATCAACGACAGCGTGCTAGTCGACGATCCGGGCTATTTCGTTCTGCCGGCCCAACTCCGGGCGCATGGTGTACACCTCGTTCCGGTTGCGCGCGTCGCGGAGGGCACCGATCTGGATGCGCTCGAGTCGGCCGCGCGCCTGCATCGGCCACGCATGTTCTTTACCCAGACGGTACTGCACAACCCGACCGGAACCAGCGCAACGGCAGCGAATTGCCATGGCATTTTGACGTTGGCTGAAAAGTATAATTTCGTCGTTGTCGAGGATCACGTCTATAGCGACCTCGCCCCACGGCCCGTGGTGTCGCTCGCGCAAATCGATGAGCTAAAGCGCGTGCTGTATGTCGGCAGCTTCACAAAAGTGCTCGGGCCAGGCATGCGGATCGGGTTTGTCGCAGCGCCCGAGGCACTCGTTCCTCAATTGATCGATTCGAAGATTCTCGGAGTTCTCTCCGGGTCTGCACTCGACGAGTTCGTTCTCCGTGAGTTGCTTGCCAGCGGCAAGTATCGTAAACATACTGAGCGCGTCCGCGATCGGCTCGGAAAAGCGCGCGCGGCGGCGACTACGGCGCTGCGCCGCGCGGGCATGACTGTTGAACAGCCGGTATCGGACGGAATTTTTTTGTGGTGCCGGCTGCCCCGAAGCGTCGATCCGGAGCGACTGTCCGTGGATGCGCGAGCGGCGGGTATCCTGTTGGCCAAGGGCGCCATGTTCTCCATCAGCGGTCAGTACACTGACTATCTGAGAATCAACGCGGCCTATGGGAGTGAGCCCACTCTGACGACATTTCTTGGGTCGCATTGCGGAGCCGCAAATTGAGAGCACGCGGAATATGAAAGGGTTCATTTGTCTAATACTGCTGTTGTCGTTGACGGCTTGCGCCACCTGCAAAAGCTCCGATTCGGTAGAAATCTGCCGAACCAAGCAGCGCGACCATTCGCAACCTCGCCCGTGAATCTTGAGTCTTGGTCACGTGGGCTTGGTCCGCACCGGTACGAGTTTCTGCGGAACCTCCCATGCGGCAGGCCGCACCCCTGAGATGAAACGAGGTTCGTAGCAATATTTTTGCGTGCTTGGTCGCTTAATCGCTGCTCAAACGTGGCGGGCATCCGAGCAGGACAACGGACGTTTCCGGAAATGCGCCTATTTGCGCCATTCCGCTCCGAACGCGACATTACCGACGGGTGGGGGCTAGCCTGGATCTCGCTGGCCGGCTGCCTGTCGGCGAAACACATATGCCGCCAGCTGCGAACCCACGGCGCTCGCGACGAATACCAGCTTACGGTTGGACGTTAGCTTTCCCAACCAGTCAAATGCACCGCCATCCGCCAGCGGAATATCTTGGCCGCTCGGAGAGCGGGCACTCATCATGAAGCGTAGTCCGTCGTAATAGTCGTGGGTGAGGGTCTCCAACACCACCGGCAAGCCCCCCAAGCCGGCGGCGATGCGCGACCGCAGCGCTTCACGTGCCGGAGTCGCAAGGATTTTGACGGTCCGAGCCGGAAACTCGTAGCCATGCTGCTCGAGCCGGTTCAATGCGTTCCAATGAGTTTGAATGTGCTCGGACATCGCTTCGACCAACAAACCGTGATCCTTGCGCTCATGCCCGGCGGTAGCGAGGCTAAAAATACGGAAATGCGCCGCGTAACCGGGTTGTCTCGGGAATTGCTGGGCACGTACACAGCGGTGGCTGGTGGTGAGCTTGATGGTCTGCGCCGGAACCTTGCGTAAGCGCCGTGCACATTCGAGCGCGAACAGATTGGTTGGGTCTGACACCACTTCCGTTCCGCGAACGGTAGAAACGATCTTATTCTGACTGGTGAGCCCTACCGCGGAGCACGCACCGAGCGGTGCCAGCGGGGAAAGTTCGACGGCCTCGAAAGAGGACGCGGCCGCCAGCAGATGACTATCGAGCTCGTTGAACGTTCGTTGGTCGATAGGGGCGGGGCAAACGAAGCGATCCCGTTCCCACTGTTGTCGGACCTCCGCCGGGGTGCGCCTTGCCGCTCTTTGCTCGAGCACGCCCAAGAGCAGAGACCACAGTTCAGATCCAGCCAAACCGTTGGCGAGTGCAGCATGAGCGGCTTCGCCAATTCCCGTGCTCGCCCACGCGCGTTCCATCATCCTCCGCCATTTCGACCATCCCGAGTCAAATGCTAGCGCGCATGGGTTCCGACGTCGAGCGCGCGGCGCCGGCGCCGCTACATCGGCTTGTCCCCGTTGACCGTTGCGCGATGCATGGTTCGGCGTTCGGGGAGGTAGTCCGCGATCGCGTAGTGCTGGGTGTTTCGGTTGTCCCAGAACGCGATGTCATCGACGCTCCAGCGCCATCTCACCGTGAATTCCGGTTGGGCCACGTGCGAAAAGAGGAAGTTGAGCAGCGTTTGGCTTTCCCGTGCGCGCAGGCCGTTGATGTGCGTCGTGAAGCCCTCGTTGACGAACAGGCCCTTGCGTCCACTGACCGGGTGGGTGCGAACGACGGGATGGCTGACCGGAGGGTGCTTGGCCACCGCGCGCTCGTAGCGCTCCTTGAATGCGGGATCGCTTTGCCAGCGTTCGGGCGGGAAGGACTTCGCAACCGAATGCTCGGCGGTCAGGCCGTCAACAAGCCCGCGCATGGGTTCGGAAAGTGCGTCATAGGCCGCAGAGCTGCTGGACCAGAGGGTATCGCCGCCCACCGTCGGCAGACGTTTTGCGGCAAGAATTCCGGCGAGCGGCGGCGTCTGACTGAACGTGACGTCGGTATGCCAGTTGTCGTTGTCCGGCAGGAAGCCCTCATGCGTATCGATCAACATGATTTCCGGTAGCTCCGGCAGCACCGGATAGATCGGATGGGTGTGCAGGGAACCGAAGCGCGCAGCAAAATCGCGCTGTGCTTTCGGTGTGATGGGTTGGTTGCGGAAGAAAAGCACCTGATGCTCGACCAATAACTCGCCGAGACGGTCGATGACGGGTTGCGCAAGATCTTCTGAGAGGTCGATGCCGCTCACCATGGCGCCCAGGGCGCGGTTCATGCGTATGATTTCAATGGCCATAGGAAATCGGCGTCCGTATCCAGCCCTTAATCGCGTTTAGCATAGCGCGACCCCGCCCCCCGCATGGTCGATTTTTTGATCGCGTGACTCTATGATGCAAGGGTACACTCGGATGCAAACTGAATTCACAGGGCGATTCGATCTCGCCGTCGTAGGTGCTGGCATCATAGGGCTTGCCACAGCCCTTGCCGGTGCTCGGCGCGGGTTACGGGTGGTCGTCATAGACCGGGATGCGCAGGCGAACGGTGCCTCGGTGCGCAACTTCGGCTTCGTAACGGTCACCGGACAAGAACGCGGATCGATGTGGGCGCGCGCGCGGCGCAGTCGCGAGGTATGGCGCGAGGTTGCCGCTGCGGCCGATATTCCCATCGTTCACACCGGTCTGTGGATGACCGCACGGCGCCCGGAGTCCGTGGACGTACTCGAGGCGTTCATGAGGACAGAAATGGCCGTGGGCTGCCACCTGCTGAGTCCCGCAGAGGCGAGGCGTCGATGCCCGCAACTGGCAGCGCCGGACTTGGCGGCGGTTCTTGAAAGCACGGTCGATCTGCGCGTCGAATCCCGGGAAGCGATTCCGCGTCTTGCGGCATGGCTTTTCAGCGCGCACGGCGTCTCGTTCATGCGCAACACCACCGTACGGGGGATAGACATGCCCAGCGTCCATACCTCGCGCGGTCGGGTACAGGCAGACCGGGTAGCCGTGTGTCCCGGGGACGACTTCAACGGTTTGTATCCGCAACGACTCGAGGCTTACCCGCTGACTCGCTGCAAGCTGCAGATGCTGAGACTGGCCGATCCGGGCTTCAAGTTGCCCGGCGCGCTCATGTCCGACCTGGGACTCGGACGATATCTCGGGTATGCTGATCTCGAAGCTGCAGCACCACTCAAGGCGCGTCTTGCCGCCGAACAGGCGGATCATTTGAAGCACGGCATTCACCTCATCGTTGTACAGAGCGCGGACAACAGCCTGGTCGTCGGGGATAGCCATCATTACGCCCTAACCCCTGACCCGTTCTCGAGTGAAGAGGTCGACGCTCTCATCCTCGATGAGTTTCGCTCGGCCCTCGGGATTGAGCCGCCGCCGACGATCGAGCGTTGGGTCGGCACTTATGCGTCCGCCACCGATCGTCCCGTATTGATCGATGCCCCTGATGCCTCGGTTCGTGTTGCCATCGTCACCTGTGGTGCAGGCGCCTCTTCGGGCTTTGCGATCGGCGAGGAATTGATCACCAGTCTTTTCGATAAGGGAGTGGCAACTTGAGCCTCAAGAACCGTTTCGATCTGGTCATCTTCGACTGGGCCGGCACCATGGTCGATTTCGGCTGCGAGGCGCCGGTCAAGGCGTTGATCGAGGCATTTGGCGCGGAAGGCGTCCGGATCGACGAATCCACCGCGCGACGCGATATGGGCAAGGCAAAAAGCGATCATGTTCGCGCCCTCCTCCTGGACCCGTCGGTCGCGGCTGCATGGCGAGCCTCTCACGATCGCGCGGTTGAGCCCAAGGACATCGATACGCTCATGGCGCGTCTCGGCCCGCTGATGCGCGACCATGCGACGCGCGCGTCCACCCTCATCCCCGGGGCGCGGCAGACCTTTGATCGATTACGTGCCGCGGGTCTGCGCGTCGCCTCCTCCACGGGCTATACGCGCGACATGATGGAGCCCGTACTGGCGCACGCCTCCGCCCAAGGGTACGTTCCCGAACACCTGGTGTGTTCCGGCGAAACACCGGCGGGTCGGCCCTCGCCGTTGATGATCTACAAGGCCTGTGCGGAATTGGGCGTGTGGCCGTTGTCGCGTGTCGTCAAGGTAGACGACGCGGAGGCCGGGATCGCTGAAGGCAAGGCGGCCGGCGCGTACACGGTTGGGGTCGCGTCGGGAAATGCGCTCGGACTGTCTCTCGACGCCTTGCAGGCGCTTTCGACGTCCGAGCGAGTCAGGCGAATCGGGGCCGCCCGACAAGCGCTGCTCGCGGCGGGCGCCGATCTCGTGATCGATTCAGTCGCGGATCTCGTTCCCGCTCTGGAACGAGTGGCTGAAGACGCGCGGTCCCCGGCGTAATCGTTCTGTCCGTCGTATGAAAGAAAAGCGGGCATTGCTGCCCGCCTTCGATTCTACTTCACCAAGCGCTGCAGGGGCCCCACGAATTTCTCGTAATTTCTCCAGCGCCCGGCCGACGAGGAGTTGATCTTCTGCCGGACCTGCCACTTGCTGGCGGTGATGACCACGCGGTTCGTCTCATGAAAATCAAGGCACTTCGGATCCCACGGCAGACCGACGAAGTCCACCATCCGTCGAGTCCAGCCCTCCTGATCTTCGATCAGCGCTTCATAAGGAATCTCCAGCAGTGTCGTCGCGGGAAGCACGGCGCGCCAGTGATCGGTGATGCGAACGTATTCGCCGTAGTAGTGCGCCAGATTATCAAGATCGTTGGCGTACGGACCCATACCGAAGAAATTTTGAAAATAAATCGACAGGCATGTGTCGATGGGATGGCGTTGCATGTGAATGATGCGGGCCCGGGGGAATGCGGCGTGGATCAGTCCCGCATACAGGAAATTGGCGGGCATTTTATCGACAACCCGGAGTGCATCGTCGCATAACGCCGTGAGGCGATGGAGATAGTCGGCGGCCATACCCGATATGAGGTCCGCATCGAGTTTGCCTTTGAGCTCTGCCTCCCGGTAAGCGGTGAATGCAACATCCCAGAATGGTAATTCGCCTGCACCGAATACTGCCGGATGCGAGGCTAAGATTTGCTCGGTGAGCGAAGTGCCTGAACGCGGCATGCCGACGATAAAAACCGGCAGCTCTGAGATCGACGCTTGGGTCGCAGATTGCTGGATGAATGTTGAATCGAAGCTGCGAATGATCTGATCGACTCTCTGGGTCAGTTTCTCCCTGTCATAGGTTGATCCATAGCGTTTGGTCAGTTCGTTTGCCTGTCGATAATTGTTGAACGCACTATCGTATATCTTGACGTCGTCGAAATATTTGCCGAGCGCGTAGCGCAAGCTGATTTCGTGTCCAAGCGGGAGCCGCTTTGCAAGCAAGGCCTCAGCGCCCTTGAGCCAGGCGCCATCGTCGCTGGTCATTTTGCGGTGGGTTGCGATACTGAAATACGCGAAGGAGAAATCTGGATTGATGGTGATTGCTCGCTGGAACAATTCCTCCGCCTCGGAAAAGCGACCGCGGTCGGCCCGCAATTCACCGAGAAACGATAGTGCTTCAACGTAGTTTGGGTCGATGGCAAGCGCGGCCTGGCAGCTCACTTCCGCGTCGGCGGGACGACGTTGCTGACGCAACGCCAACCCTAAGCTCAAATGGGCCGGAGCATAGTCGGGCTTGAGTGCCAACGCTTGGGCGTAGCTGGCCGCCGCCTCATTGGTGCGCCGAAGTTCAAACAGCACGGCTCCGAGGTTCCAGTGGCTTTCGGCACGCCCGGGATCAAGCTCGATAGCTCGGGCGTATAGGGGTACGGCTTCGCGACGCAGCCCAATGTCTCGCAGCACATTCCCGAGATTATTCAGCGCCTCCACGTAGCCGGGGTTCAGTGTAAGTGCTTGTTGGTAGCTTGCTGCAGCCTCCTCACGTTGTCCCAGTGTTGCGAGGATGAGCCCCAAGTTGTTGTGCGCGACACTCGAGGTGGAGTCGAGCGCTGTGGCCCGCTGGCTGACATTCATCGCCTCGTCCAGAAGCCCAAGCTGCCTCAGTGCGATGCCCAGATTGCAGGCTATTTGCGCATCGTCCGGACTGATTTCCATTGCGAGCCGATAACAGCCGGCGGCATCACCGTACTGACCGAGTTCCAGGAACGCGTTGCCTAGATTGTTTTGCGCCTCGACCACCCGAGGCTTGAGCTGCAGCGCCCGTTGGTAGAGCGGCACCGCTTCGAGCGCTCCGCCGAGCGCCTTCATCGCATTGGCTGCATTGATGAGCGCCTCAACGTCGTGCGGCTGGAGTTCAAGCGACCGGCGCAAGCTCACCAATGCAGGAACCCACTGGCCCTGATCGTGCAACGCCGCGCCCAGATTGCCGTGAGCTTCCGCATCGTCCGGCATCAGCTCGGCGGTTCTGCGCAGCGCCTGTAACGCGTCTTTGCCTTGACGCATCAGCGTCACACCCAGGATTTTCCACAGCATGCCGGCGTCGGGGTGCAGGGACAGCAACGTACGGGCGTTGGTTTCCGCTTCACGCAGCCGCTCATGGTTGACCATAGCGACCAGGGCGCCGATTTCGCTCGGATTCAATCTCGCTTTATTCATCACGGTGGCGGTCTAGCGCGTCGCCCAGCGCCTGTTTGAGCGGCTCGAGCCAGGCTTCGAAATGCTTCCACTGATCGAGCCCTTCACGATAAATGGGCTGGCGAACTTGTTCCGAGCTGGCGGTGCGCACGCTTCGAACCGTCTTATGAAACTCGATGCACTGTGGTTCGAACTCGAGGCCGCAAAAATTGAGAATTCGCCGCACACTGCCCTCGAGATCATCGACGACGTCCTCATGGTGTACCCGGAGAATCCAACCGGGCAGTACGTCATCCCAATGCCTCATCAGCTCCAGATAGGTTCGGTAATAGCGCGCGATATCGTCGATGCTGTAGGTGAACTCCTGCCCCTTGGCGAACAGCTGTTTTAGATTGCTGAAACAGCACGCGATGGGTTCGCGCCGCGCGTCGATGATCTTTGCTCTCGGCAGCATCAGGCGAATCAATCCTAAGTGCCGGAAGTTGTTCGGCATCTTGTCGATGAAGAAGGGTACCCCGTAGAGCGCCCCGCCAGATTTGCCGCCGCGATAGGCCCTGGTCGCGGCGAGATATTTCTCCCCGAGGTTCCGAAACTCCTCGAGCGGCAGCTCCGAAAGGATGCGCGGGTAGCGAGGATTGTTCAGATCTGGGTCGCGACCCCGAAGATCTCCGACGATCTGTTGGATGTTGGGCAGTTCCTGCGTGCCCTCGACCAGGGAGTGCGATGCCAGGATCTGTTCGAGCAGCGTGGAGCCCGAGCGCGGCAAGCCCACGATGAAGATGGGGTCAGAGTCCGGTGCACCGCAGCCGGGGCGGCCGGCGAAGAACCCGCGTGTGCACACCTCGACCTGCTGACGTGTATTGTTCTCTATGATTTCAGCGCGATAATTGCTTTCAGAGCGCTTCAGCGCATTGCCGAGTTCGTAGTAGTGGAAGGAGTCCGCGAAATCGCCGCGATCCTCGAGGGCCTTGCCGAGTGCAAAATGAAGATGATACCGATCGACGGCCCCAATCGTCGGCGCAGCTTGCAACGCCCTTAGCCGTGTCAGCTCTTCATCCGTGAACCGGTAAGTTTTGAGGTTGGCGAGACTCCAGTACGCATCGCCGAATCCCGGCCGACAGGCTGCTGCCCTCCGGTAGGACTCTATCGCCTCATCCCGCCGGCCGAGCGTTTTCAGCGCGTGCGCCATCGACAAATGCAGATCGGGGTCCGCCGGCGTGGCCGCAAGAAGCTCTCGGTACAGTCCGACGGCTCGCTCGTGTTCGCCGAGGCCGACAGAAGTTGCGGCATGCAGGCTCTGATAGTAAGGCCGGTTTGCGGGATCCTCACGCAGAAGCTGGTCGAGCTCGCGGCGCGCGTCCTGGTACTTGTGGAGTTCGATGAGTACCTCGGCGTACTCTGCGCGCGCGGTTCGATAATCGGGAGCCAGCTCGAGGAGGGCCGCCAACAGCAGTTCCGCATCGTCGAACACCTTCCTGGCAATGCCGATGCGCGCCAGCAGGCGCATGGCTTCCACTTCATTCCCGTGCTGCAGAAGGTAGGCACGCACCATGGGCTCGGCCGCGTCCAAGTCGCCATCCACGAACAGCCCCGTGGCCGTTACCACCACGGGCGGCAACTTGCGCAGCGTCGCCACGTGACTGGTCGCCATGGCAGAGCTATCGGATTGCCCTGTCATGCGGTAAAGGCCTTCGAGCATGGACCAGCTCGCCGGCAGCGCGTGATTGATGTTGACCGCTAGCAGAAAGGCGTCGATTGCCTGCGGTGCGTGCTTCAAGACGACGAAGCAGTGTCCACGCTCCTCGTGGAGGCGGCTGAAGCGTGGATGATGCCGCTCCAGCTTGGCAAGGGTGCTCAGTGCCTCGGGGATGCGGCCAAGATACCGTTGGGCAATCGCCACGAATAGCAGCGCGTCCCGGTGATCGGGAGCGTCGGCGAGCAGCGCTTCACTCGCGCACAGCGCCTCGACAAATTGGTGCCGTCTCAGCAGCCCCCGTATCCGCGGGATTTCGGGGGCACGTGACGGTGCAACCGTCTCGCTGGAGTCCATAAGCGTCCATGAGAAAAAAAGGGCGGAACTCGAAGTTCCGCCCTTGATTCTACTGCAACCGACCGGCGCCGGTTTCCTTCGGTTCAATCCCTATCAGAACTTGTACCCAAACTGCAGGGTCAGCACCCGCGGCCGCAGCGGCACTTCGGTCTTGATGAATTGACCGGACGAGGTGTTCGTGCTGGCGTCAGAGTTCGTCAGGTTGCTGCCCGAGATCTGCGTGGTCCAATTGTCCTTTGACACACCGACTGCCGCGTCATACGTCGTGTATCCCGGCATGGTGTAGAGCAGCAAGGTGGTGGTCGGAGGGTTGTTCGCCGGATCGTTGCCGTTCGGGAAACTGGCCGGTTCGTTGCGCATGGAACCGACATGGTTGGCACCCACCATCATGAACGGCTTGTAGTTGTTGAACGTCAAGTCGTAACGCGCCCGCAGGTTGAACTGCAGCGGCGGCGAGTACGCGGGCGAGGTGCCGAGTACGCCGTACGGATTGGTGTACGCCACGCCATTGACCTGGGTGATGCAGGAACCCACCGCCGCCCCCGTCGCCGTCGCCCTGTTGGCTGTCAAGCAAGGTGCGTTGGTCTGCTCCGAACTGTTCCAAGAACTCGACCCCTGCACCGTGAGTCCCTCGGTCACCCGAGCGACCACCTGGAGCTCGACGCCTTTGACTTCGTAGGTCGGCCCATTGATGTCGAAGGTGGTGTTGCCGAGATGCACAGGGTCGAACAGCGGCAATTGAACGTTGCTCCACTTCATCTTGTACGCGGACACGTTGACCTGAACCCGATGGTTGAAGAACTCGCTCTTGACGCCGATTTCGTTGTTCACCAAGTTATCGGAGCCATAACCCACCGGCTTGTAAAATTGCTTGTCCGAGCCGCCGGCGGTGAAGGGGGCCACCGCCTTGAGGGTAATCGTGCTGCCATCGATACTGGTGGCAGTGCGGTTGAAGCCACCCGGACGGAAACCCTGCGACCAAGTGTAGTACGCGAGAATGTCCGGCGTGATGTGCCAAGTGAGGTTACCGCGGCTCTTGAAGCCGCTTTCACTCTTGTGCAAGTTGATGCCGAAGCCGTAAGCGGCGGCACCTTTCTGTCCGTAGGGGGTTCCGTTGGGTACGTTCAGGATGCTGGACGTCGCACTGTAGTACTCGGAGCCGTGTTCATACTCGTCGTAATGGAAATGACGAGTACCGCCGGTCAGCGTCAATACTTTCGGAATCAGGTCAACATCAACCGAAGCGAAAAACGCCGTCTGTTTGTAGCCACGCTCCACGTCCTCGCCGAACGCCGTGCTGGAGTTCAAACGCAAGGAAGGATCAGTCGCGTAGTAACCCGGAACGGGGCCCACCGCCTCCACGCAGTCGGGGCCTCCCGCCGCCGAGATCGCGAGGTTGGCGGCATTACACTGCGGAATGGCAAGATAGTTGAAGTTCATGTCGTCTTTGATGTTGAACTTCTCCCAGAAGGCGCCGAAGGTGCCGCGCACGCGGTAATCGTCATTCGTCGTCAGGCGTATTTCGTGGCTCTGATGAGTGTTCTCGACCACATCTCTCCAGGAACCCACCGGCGCATAGCAGGTCGTCGGCTTGGCCGACCGGAAGTAAGCATATCCGGCACCTTGCCCCGAACATGAATAATAGGAACCGTGTTTCGACGTCAGGTAATTGGAATAGTCCTGTTGCTGGTCGATGTGCCGAACCAAGTAGCTGCCCGTGTAGACGGCCTTGAGATAATCGCTAATCTTGCCATTGAGCGTCCAGGCCGTGCTTTCGTACCTGTCCTTGTCAAAGGCTGGGGTGAACGCGCTGATTTGGTAAGGTGCCAGGACCGTCCCATTCGGGCTCACAGGCTCCTCGGCGAAATATCCGTCCGCTTCGAAGTTCTGATAGTTCTGCTGCAGGAGCAGGTTCCAGTCGTCGTTGATCTGATAGAGCACCGAGAGGCGCGCACCGGTGTAGGTCGCGGTGTTGAGGTTCGATCCGGTGAGACTCTGGTTGGTGCCTACGGCGCTCTCCGTGCTCGGGGTGCCGGGATACGCTTTGAGTGCGGCAGCCGTAGGCACGTTGGTGAAGGAGATCGTGCCCGGCACGTTGTCAATGTAACCACCGCGGCGGTCGTTGAAAATCGACGCCCGGACCGCCAGCTTGTCCGCGATCAGCGGCAAATTGATGGTTGCGTTGACGGCGGAGTTCGGGTCGCCGCCGGCGGTGATGCCGTAGCTCGCATTGACGTCACCTTCCGTGACATTCAACTTCGGCTTGTTCGTAATGTAGCGAATGGCGCCGGCTTGCGAGCCGCCGCCGAACAAGGTGCCTTGAGGACCTTCCAGCACTTCGACCCGCTCCATGTCGACCATGTACACGTCGTTGTTACGGGCCGGGAACTGCATGGACTGATCGTCCAGATACAGGGCCACGTTCGGGAACGGGGCGGTCGTCGACTGCGACTGATTGCCGGAGCCGCCGGAGCTCAAGCCTCGCATGAAAATATTGCCGGTGCCCGGGCCGTTGCCGCTGAAGGTCACGTTCGGCGTGTAGCGCAACAGGTCATCGAAGGTCTGCACGTTGAGTTGTTTCAACGTATCGCCGGTGATCGCCTGGATCGTGATGGGGACGTCTTGGATCGACTCGTTGCGGCGCTGTGCCGTCACGGTAATTTCTTGAATGCCCTCAGAATCGCTGGTATCGGTCGCAGGCGCTGCATAGGACACTCCTATGGACGACCCGCCCAATATGGCCGCGATCGCATACGACAACTTCGAATTTGAATTCATGTTTCCCATCCCTACCCTTATGTAATTTTCGCATCATCAAACCTACCAACGTCCCTTCGCATCGATCGTATTTATTTCAAGATCTGCCGGTTCATATCAGCTTTTGTACCGGCGAACAAGGGAAACTGCTCTTTTGTTGCTCGGATACATCATCAGTCGTCGAGAAATGGACCCTACGATTCGCGCCGCGGCGACTGATTGCTGCGTACAGTGCCATATGGATCAAGCGTCCGGGCAAACAAATGGCAGATTTCCCGTTTAGAAGGGCCGGATTTCGTGATATGCACTCGAGTCAACGTTCCCGCAAACCATCTGTAGTAAAAAACATACAAAATCGTGCCAAGCGAATGTCAGGCAGAGATTCAAGCATGCCTCTATGACAGATCCGTTACGCGTCCAGAAGCTGATCAACCGGCGCCGCGGTCTGTATTGTTTTAGATTCCGCACATCGAAGGCACCGAAATGAAAAAAATAGCTGAAGCCGCTCGCTCGGTCGACGTGGTCCTGGAAACCGACGTGCTGGTCGTCGGCAGTGGCCCGGGCGGCCTTGCGGCGGCACTCGCCGGCGCGCGCGCCGGCGCGCGGACCGCGTTGATCGACCGGAACGGCTGCTTCGGCGGCAACATCACCCAAGTCGGGGTGGAGGGGTTTGCCTGGTACCGGCACGAGCAAACCGTGGACTGCGAAGGGATCGGCATCGAGTTCGAGACCCGCGCAAAAGCAATGGGTGCCGCCATGCCGGAGCCGCAGTCGCTGAGCCATGCCCTCGATGCCGAAATGTTCAAGTGGGTTGCCGACGTCCTGGTCGAGGAGGCGGGCGTCAAGCCGCTGCTGCATCGTCTGTGCGTGGCGCCGATCCTGGAGAAGGGTGCGATCTGCGGTGTCATCACCGAGAGCAAGGCCGGCCGCGAGGCCATCCTCGCCAAGCGAGTCATCGACGCGACGGGCGATGCTGACATAGCGACTCGCGCCGGTGCGCCGGTACACAAGACGCCGAAGGAGAAGATGATGGCGGTGTCCGTCATGTTCTCCATGTCGGGCGTCAACAAGCGGCGCTTCATCGACTCGGTCAAAGAGGATCCGCAGACGTATGCCGACTGGTCCGGCAATGGGGAGTGGGATTACGAGACGACGGGTAAGGAGGACAAGCTGTTTTCCCCCTTCCTGCGCAAGCCGTTCAAGAAGGCGCTCGACGCCGGCATCATTCCTCCGTACCTGCATACCATCGCCGGTACCTGGGGCACCGTGACCGATCAGGGCGATCTCACCTATCTGAACCTCGTTCACGTACCGGAAATCGACGGCACCGATCCGAACGACCTGACCATGGGCGAGATCCGCGGCCGTCGTGAAGCGATCTACGCCATGGAAGCGCTGCGCAAATTCATGCCGGGCTGCGAAAACGCGAAGCTGCGTAATTTCGGCATGACGCTCGGTATTCGCGACACCCGCAAGATCGATGCTCTGTACAACCTGACCGGCGCCGACGTCCGCGAACAGGCGCGCTTTGACGACGCCATCGGCATCTTCCCGGAGTTCATCGACGGCTACGGCATCCTGATCCTGCCCACCACCGGTCGATACTGGCACGTACCCTATCGTGCGCTCGTACCCAAGGGAGTGGGCCACCTGCTGGTCGCCGGGCGCTGCATCGGTGGCGACAACGTCTCGCACGCCTCGGCACGCAACATGATGTGCTGTGCCGTCAGCGGCCAAGGTGCGGGTGTGGCCGCCGCCATATCGCTCCAGCGCGATGAGGCGTTCGACAGCCTCAATATAGGCGCGGTACAGAAAGAACTCGTGCGACAAGGCGCTCGTTTCCGGTGAACCATGCCGGGATCACGACATGGCGCTGGACGCCCTTGCCGCCTAAAATGACCCGTCTATGAATCAAGTGACCAAATTTCCGGATATGCGTCCCCCGAAGAATCGGGATCCGGCGGCGTTCAATTTGCCGGCGCCTGCGGCCTACCGGCTGTCCGTCCCCGCGTTTCCGAACGCTGATACGGGCGTCGAAACTCGACGCGTCGAACGGAAGCGGCGCATGCTCTGGTTCGGCATTGCCGTTGCGCTGCACGCGGCCCTGTTGTTGGGGTTGTGGTTGATGCCGCCGTTGCGACTCAAGTGGAGCCCCTCCGCCGACAGCTGGGTGCAGGTTTTCTCGTTGCCAAAGGAGCAGCGCGACGTGCCGATTTCCAACGCGACCAACCCGCAGGCGCCAGTTCACGCGTCGGCAAAACGTCACCAGACTCAACCCGCAGGAGAATCTCAATGAAACTAAGCGCTCGGAATGTACTCGCCGCAACGGTAAAGACCGTTACGCCTGGCGCGGTGGACACCGAAGTCGTGGTCGAACTGGCGCCGGGAATCGAAATCGTTTCGATCATCACCAAAAAGTCCGCAGAGACGCTCGGCCTCAAGCCCGGCGGGAAAGCCTACGCGGTCATCAAGGCATCCAACGTGATGATTGGAGTGGACTAGTTTAGGCGAATCTACGGGGTCGAAGCGACCCCGTCCTTTAGGTGCTCGCTGCGCGAGCCTGTAGAAGCGATCTTAGCCAACCCGGCTTCGATGGACTGCCGGACCTCGTCGTTGAGCTGGCGAGGTTTTTTCCCGACGGACGCGATGGGCTCGCCGATCATCACCTGAATCGTACCCGGCTTCTTCACGAAACCGCGCCGCGGCCAATATTTCCCGGCATCGTGGGACAGCGGAATCACCAGCTTGCCGGTTGCGGTTGCGAGCAACGCCCCACTGACGCCGAATTTTTTCGGCTCGCCCGCCACCACCCGGGTGCCTTCCGGAAACACGATGATCCAAAGGCCATCGGCAAGCCGCGCCTTGCCCTGGTCGACGACTTGATTCACGGCACGGTGACCTTCACCGCGATTGATGGCGATCGGCCGCAACAGCTTCAGACCCCAGCCGACGAAGGGTATCCACAGCAGTTCGCGCTTCAGCACCCAAACGTGCGGCGGAAAGATCACGAATTGCGCGATGGTCTCCCACGCGGAGGTGTGGTTGCTCATCACGATGTGATTGCCGGGCGGGATGTGTTCGCGGCCTTCCACGGCGAACTTCAATCCGCATAGGCGGGCCAGCACCCACAACAGGCAACGGGCCCAGCACCGGGCAACGGCGAATTGGAAGCGCTGGGACGACCAGAAGCAAAGTGCCATGAAACCGCCGAACACGCAGGCCGAAAGCATCATGTACGTCGTGAACAACAACGATCGAACCGTCTGCATGGAGTTGTCAGCCGGGTAGTCGCGACAAATCCGCTACGCCGCCGAGCAGCCCCTGGACATCGCGCAGCAGCGCGAGCCGGTTATTGCGCCTCGCGAGATTCTCATCCATCACCATGATCCGCTCGAAAAAGTCGTCCACCGCCGCCCGCAGGCCGGTCAAAGCAGCCAAGGCATCGGCGTAGCGTCGCTCCGCAATGGCGAGTTCCACCGTGCCTCTCAATCCATTCATTACCCGGTGCAGTGCGAGTTCGGCCTCTTCCGTGAGAATTGCGGTCTCTACGGCCAGGTGAGCGGTGGCGGGCGCCTTGCGGAGGATGTTGACGATGCGCTTGTTGACGGCGGTCAATACGCCGGCATCCGGCAGCAACAAAAACACTTTGAGCGCCTGCAAGCGAGTGTCCACATCCAATGGCGAACGCGGGCGGCCGGCGAGTACCGCGTCGATCATTTCAGCGGAGGTGCCGTCGGCACGATCCAGCAACAGGCCGCGCAGCCGGTCGGCCATGAAGTCATACGCTTCCTCGACCACGCCGACCCGCTGCACGGGTTGAGCGGCCGCCGCTTCTGCGAGCAAATCCAGCAAGTCCAGGTCCAGCCGCCCTTCCAGCAGAATACGCAGCACGCCCAATGCGGCCCGGCGCAATCCGAACGGATCCTTGGTACCCGTCGGCCGTTGCTCGATGGCGAAGATTCCGACCAAGGTATCGATTTTATCGGCCAGGGCGAGTGCCTGCCCAATCTTGGTTGCGGGCAAAGCGTCCCCGGCGTAACGCGGCCTGTAGTGCTCCTCGAGAGCCCGTGCGAGTTCGGTGGGTTCGCCCTGCGCCTCGGCATAGTAGCGGCCCATGGTGCCCTGCAGCTCGGGAAACTCGCCCACCATGGCGCTCATGAGATCTGCTTTGGCGAGTTCGGCGGCGCGCCCCACGTCCGGCCCGGCACTTATACGTTCGCCAATCAGCTGCGCCAGCTTCTTCACCCGCCGCGTCTTGTCCGCGTACGTCCCCAATTTGGTCTGGAACGTCACGCCGCTCAAGCGCGCGGCGAGTGCATCGAGCGAGGTCTTCCGATCCTGTTCCCAGAAGAAGACCGCATCGCTCAATCGCGGCCGCACCACCCGCTCATTGCCCTCGCGCACTTTCGAGGGATCTCGACTTTGAATGTTGCTCACCGTTATAAATCCGCCGGTGAGGCGGCCGTCGGGGCCCTCCACCGCGAAGTATCGCTGATGGTCTTGGATGGTGGCGATCACCACCTCGCGTGGCAGCGCGAGAAATCGCTGCTCGAAACGGCCGGCGATGGGCACCGGCCATTCCACCAACGCGGTCACTTCGTCGAGCAACGCGTCCTCGATCAAGGCGGTACCGCCGGACTCGGCCGCCGCCACGTTGACCTGGGCGCGTATGAGATCGCGGCGCTTGCCGAAGTCGGCGATCACCTTCGCGCGGCGCAATTGACTCTCGTAGGACTTTGGCGACTTCAAAACGAAGGGCCGAGGCGCATGGAACCGATGACCCACGGTGATTCGATCGGACGTCAATCCGAGCAACTCCATGGGAACCACATCGTCGCCGAACAGCAGCACGACGGTTCGCACGGGCCTGACGAATTCGGCGGAACGCGCGCCCCAGCGCATTCGCTTCGCGATGGGCAAGGTGGCAATCGCTTGATTGACGATTCCGCCGAGCAGGCCCGCGGTGGCGGCGCCCGGTTCCGTGCCGCGAAATGCCAGCCAGGCACCTTTGTCCGTCGTCAAGCGCTCGAGGTCGGCTACTTGAACGCCGCAGCTCTTGGCAAACGCGGTGGCCGCTTGGGTGGGTGCGCCACTCGCATCGAATGAACCGGCGACTGGCGGACCGCGGCGCTCGCCCCGCCGATCCGCAGCGAATTCTGCGCAGGCCTCGACCCGTACACCGAGGCGGCGCGGTGTCGCGAAGCCGTGAACCGCGCCATGCGCGATGCCGGCGTTGTCGATGCCCTTGATCAAACCGTCGCTGAGCGCAGCCGACAAGCTCAACAACGTGCGCGGCGGTAGTTCCTCCGTGCCCAATTCGAACAGCACATCCCGCGCCGCCATCAGGCCACCTGCTGCGGCGCGCGGTTCTGCAACAGTGGGAAGCCAAGTGCTTCGCGGCTCTCACGAAAGCCCTCAGCGACGCCGCGGGCCAGCGTTCGGACCCGCAATAGGAAGCGCTGCCGCTCGGTGACGGAAACCGCATGACGTGCATCGAGCAGGTTGAAGGAGTGCGATGCCTTGACCATTTGTTCGTAAGCGGGCAACACCAGCTTGTCTTTCAGAAGCCGTTGGCAGGCGACTTCGTGAGAATCGAATTGAGTCAACAACACTTGCGTGTCGGCCTTTTCGAAATTGTAAGCGGACTGTTCCACTTCATTTTGATGAAACACGTCGCCATAGGTGATCGCGCCGAAGGGTCCGTCGGCCCAGACGATATCAAAAATGCTTTCCTTCCCTTGGATGTACATTCCCAAGCGTTCGAGCCCGTAGGTAATCTCGCCCATCACAGGGCGGCAATCCAAACCGCCGACTTGCTGGAAATAGGTGAACTGCGAAACCTCCATGCCGTTCAGCCACACCTCCCAGCCCAGCCCCCATGCACCCAACGTGGGCGACTCCCAGTTGTCCTCTACGAACCGGATATCGTGCGTCAGCAAATCGAAGCCGAGCGCGCGAAGCGAGCCCAGGTAAAGCTCTTGAAAGTCGTCCGGAGACGGCTTGATGCAGACTTGAAACTGGTAGTAATGCTGCAGCCGAAACGGGTTGTTGCCGTATCGTCCGTCCGTCGGCCGCCGAGACGGTTGAACATAGGCCGCGCTCCACGGTTCAGGCCCGACGGCGCGCAGAAACGTGGCCGTATGAAAGGTTCCAGCGCCCATTTCCATGTCGTAGGGCTGCAAAATGATGCATCCCTGCTCCGACCAGTATTTTTGAAGCGCGAAGATCAGATCCTGAAATGTCCGCGGCGGCGCCGGAAGTGCTTTGGCCATCATGTGCTCGTGGGCTTCAATAACGGCCGCGAGTATAGCCACGCGGCGCATGATGTGCTGTCCTACCGTTGACCGCTCCGACGCGCAAACGCACTTCTTTGGCACATCGACTCGTTTGGAGGGCTCGCGCACTGTCGTAACGTGCTCGCACAGTGCACGCGCCCCATATAGGGGCGCGTTATTTTTCCATTTGCGCCATAATGGGGCGTCCATGCACGCTTCTTGATCGCAAGTACTTGATCCGTATATGACCAATACTGGCACATTTGCTGCATTGTCACAGAACCCGGCCCCGCCGGGCCCAAAGAGTGCTACCACCTCGCGAGGACGCAAATGACTCCGGCTGATGTTCTAAAACTGATCAAAGAAAAAGAAGCGAAATTCGCCGATCTGCGCTTTACCGACACCATAGGCAAAGAGCAGCACGTGACCGTACCGACACGACTCGTTGACGAGGGCTTCTTCAAGGACGGCAAAATGTTCGATGGTTCGTCCATCGCCGGATGGAAGGGCATCAATGAATCGGACATGATTCTGATGCCGGATCCCTCGACCGCGGTCATCGATCCGTTCTACGAAGAAACCACGGTCAATCTGCGCTGCGACGTGATCGAGCCCATGACCATGCAAGGCTACGACCGCGATCCGCGCTCGTTGGCGAAACGCGCCGAGGCGTACCTCAAGTCCTCCGGTATTGCGGACTCCGCGCTATTCGGTCCGGAGAATGAATTCTTCATTTTCGACAATGTCACGTCGAGTTCTGGCATGAACGGCTGTGCCTACGAAGTGGACTCCTATGAAGGCGCTTGGAATTCAAGCAAGACCTACGAAGACGGCAACAAAGGGCACCGTCCGGGCGTGAAGGGGGGCTACTTCCCTGTGCCGCCGGTCGACGCCCAACAAGATATCCGCACTGCCATGTCGTTGGCCTGCGAAGAGATGGGCCTGAAGTTCGAGGTCCATCATCACGAGGTGGCCACGGCGGGCCAGGGCGAGATCAACGTCGCCGCCAATACGCTCACCAAGAAGGCCGACGAAGTACAGATTCTCAAGTACGCGTTGCAAAACGTTGCTCACGGCTATGGGAAAACGCTGACTTTCATGCCGAAGCCCATTGTCGGCGACAATGGCAGCGGCATGCACGTGCATCAGTCCTTGCAAAAGGACGGGAAGGCGCTGTTTGCGGGCGACAAGTACGGCGGTCTGTCGGACATCGCGCTCTACTATATCGGCGGCATCATCAAGCACGCTCGTGCACTCAATGCGTTCACCAACGCGAGCACGAATTCGTACAAGCGTTTGGTTCCCGGTTTCGAAGCGCCGGTGAAACTCGCCTACTCGGCGCGCAATCGCTCCGCATCCATACGAATTCCCTGGATCCCCAATCCCAAGGGGCGGCGCATCGAGGTACGCTTTCCGGATGCCACCGCGAACCCCTATTTCGCTTTTGCGGCCATGTTGCTGGCCGGACTCGACGGTATCCAGAACAAGATCCATCCGGGAGATCCCGCGGATAAGGATCTCTACGATTTGGAGCCCGAAGAGGACAAGAAAATCCCGACCGTTTGCCACTCTCTCGACATGGCGCTCGATTACCTGGACAAGGATCGCGCGTTCCTGAAGGCCGGGGGAGTGTTCACGGACGACCTTATCGATGCGTACATCGAGCTGAAGATGAAGGAAGTCACTCGGTTGCGCATGACGACGCATCCGATCGAGATAGAGATGTACTACAGTCTGTAAGACTCCCTCACGAGTCGGTGCGAGCCATAAGGTGACGGCGGTCACGCCGCCGTCACCCCGTTTTGTGAACGGGAGGCGATAGGGCTATGCTTTGGAGATATGCACCTTTGGCGACTTTGGATTGCGTTGGGCCTGCTTGCAACGTTTGCGGCCGGCGCAGCCGTAGTCTACAAGTGGACCGATGCGGACGGCGTGGTGCATTACTCGGATCAAGCGGTGCCCGGGGCGGAAAAGATCGTCACTTCGTCGGGTTCGGGGAATGGCATCGGCGGTTCGACGCGTGCACTCGGGGGCTCCGCCCCGAACAAGGCCTCTCCCATCGGCCTGAACTACAGCGTGTTTGCAATCCAATCCCCGGCCAAAGAACAGGCTTTCTTCGGCGACGAGATCGTTCCGATTCGCCTGGAGCTGGAACCGGCGCTGAAACCGAATCAGGCGATCGCGTGGCATCTGAACGGAACACAGCTGACGGATCAGGCTCCGGGGACCACCGCATTTGCCCTGCAGACCTTGCCGCGCGGAACGTACGTCATCGCGGCGACCGTAACGGACCTGGTGTCCGGCGAATCGCAGAGTACCGACAGCATTACCTTCTATGTAAGACAGCCCTCCGAGCTGAGCCCACAGCACAAAAAGCCGTGACGCTCTTGGCAGCGCGAGCGGATGTACCGCTTGGCTGCTGAACTTCAAATGCACGCGCTGTCCATCGAAGGGACGGAGTTGCTCGATGCGCTGGTCACCAGCGTTTTTCTCCTCGACTACGACCTGCATGTCAGCTACTTGAACGCCGCGGGCCAGACGCTGTTGGGCCTGGGAGCCAATCAAGCTCTGGGCCGGCGATTCACCGACCTTACGCGCGGCGCCGAGACGCTGCTCACGTTGTTCGAGCGCGCTCGATCGGGCGGCGAGGGCGTGGTCCAGCGTGAACTTGCGTGGCCGGCTCCAGGGGGAGTCGACCGCATTCTCGATTGCGCAGTCACACAGGTTACCATCGGACAGGACCACCCGCGCCTGTTGCTGGAAATCGAGGACATCACCCAGCATCGGCGCCTGATCCGCGAAAATGCGTTGCTGGCGCAGCTTGGCGGCAGCCGATTGATGGTCAGGCAACTTGCGCACGAAATAAAAAATCCGCTTGGAGGATTGCGCGGCGCCGCGCAATTGCTGGAACGCGAACTGCTGGATCCGGCATTGCGCGAATACACGCGCGTCATCATCAGCGAAGCCGATCGGCTGACCAACTTGCTCGATTCGATGCTAGGCCCTGGCCGGCCGCCGGCGAAACAACTGGTCAACGTTCACGAGCTCCTGGAGCGCGTCTATCATTTGTTGCGCAGCGAAGCCCCTGACGGCGTGACCGTCGATCGCGACTACGATCCAAGCCTTCCGGCGCTCGCCGTCGATCCCAATCACATCATTCAGGCGATGCTGAACCTCGGCCGTAACGCCATTCAAGCGTTGTCGAACACCGGTGTGCACTCGCCACGTTTGGTGCTGCGGACCCGCGCGGCGACCAATGTCAGCATTGGCGCGCGGCGCAATCGCTTGGTTGCGTCCATCCAATTCGAAGACAACGGACCCGGGGTGCTCGCAGAGATCCGCGACACCATTTTCTATCCGCTCGTATCCGGTCGCTCCGACGGAACAGGCCTCGGCTTAGGGATAGCTCAGGACCTGGTGAGCCGCCACGGCGGCCTCATCGAGTTCGACAGCGCGCCGGGAAGAACCATATTCGTGATTTTTCTGCCTATGGACCCCGTATGAATGCAAAGCCGCTACAAGTTTGGTTGGTCGATGACGATGCGTCCATTCGCTGGGTGCTGGAAAAGGCACTGAAAGGCAGCGGCATGCTCGCCAAGTGCTTCGACGGCGCGGACAATGCGCTGACGGCGCTGCGCACCGACGCCCCGGATGTGTTGATGACCGATATTCGCATGCCCGGCCGTAGCGGACTCGATTTACTGAAGGAAATTCAAGTATCGCGGCCCGGCCTGCCGGTAATCGTGATGACGGCTCACTCGGATTTGGATGCCGCCGTCGCCGCTTATCAAGGTGGCGCGTTCGAGTATCTGCCCAAACCGTTCGACATCGACAAAGCGGTGGATCTGGTACGCCGGGCCGCGCAGCAAGCCACGGTCTCGACCGATGTGGAGGCGACTCGCCGCAGCATCCCGGAATTATTGGGCCAAGCGGCGGCCATGCAGCAAGTGTTTCGCGCCGTCGGCAGACTTTCCCGATCCAGTATGACGGTGCTCATCACCGGTGAATCGGGAACGGGAAAAGAGTTGGTCGCGCACGCCCTGCATCGGCACAGTCCGCGCTCCAATAAAGCTTTCGTCGCGCTCAACACCGCGGCATTCACGGCGGATCTGCTCGAATCCGAACTGTTCGGCCATGAAAAGGGCGCTTTCACCGGCGCCGATACCTTGCGCCGCGGACGCTTCGAACAAGCCGACGGCGGCACGCTGTTCCTGGACGAAATCGGCGACATGTCGCCTGCCTTGCAGACTCGCTTATTGCGCGTGCTGGCCGAAGGGGAATTCTACCGAGTCGGCGGGCAGACGCCGGTCAAAGTTGACGTACGCGTGATCGCGGCGACTCACCAGGACCTCGAGACGCGCGTGAAATCCGGCCATTTTCGCGAGGACCTGCTGCACAGACTGAATGTAATCCGTATCGAGATTCCGCCGCTGCGCGAGCGCCGCGAGGATATCCCCGAACTTCTGCGCCACTATTTGAGCATCGCCGGTCAGGAATTGGGCGTGGAGCCCAAATTGCTCATGCCGACGGCGGAAACTGCCTTGGTGACCTTCGATTGGCCGGGTAACGTGCGCCAGCTCGTGAACGCGTGCCGACGCCTCACGGTCACGGCACCGGGGCGCGAAATTCGCGCGGAAGATATTCCCCCCGATCTCGGCGGTGTGCCGGTGGGACTTGCGACCAACCATGACTGGACGGCGAAATTGTCGCATTGGGCCGAACAGGAATTGGAAGCCGGTACGCAACGATTGCTGGATCAAGCCGTACCGGAAGTGGAGCGCATTCTGATCCGGGTGGCATTGCGCAAGGCCGATGGATTGAAACAGGATGCAGCGAAGCTTCTGGGCTGGGGTCGGAACACGTTGACCCGCAAAATGAAGGAGCTTGGCATGGAGGATGTCGCGTAGGCGGCCGCGGTGTAATGGACGCTTTGTAACGGAGTCCGTGTATTCGGACGCCGTGTATTCGGCGGAACGGCTCCGCAGCAGTTTATAATCGGTCGGACCATGGCCGATTTTCTAACCCACACGTTGGGGCTATCCGAACGCATCTTCTACGGTAACTCGTTTGCCGATTGGCTGGTTGCCGGCATCGTGGCGGCCAGCGTGTGGGTGGTTACGTCGCTCATACGACGGTTGATTGCTGCGCGCTCCAAGCGATATTCGACGGATCATCGATCGACGCCGATCCGGCTCATTTTTTATCTCGTCGGCAATACCAAGCAGTTCTTGTTTCTGGCCGTCGCGCTGTACGCGGGACAGGAAAGTCTCACCCTTCCCCCCAGACTGCAGCACGCCGTCTGGAACTGCGTCCTGGTCCTGATTTTGTTGCAGGTCGGATTATGGGCCGGCCGATCCGTGCGCTTCTATCTGGAGATCAAGGAAATGGAGCGCGGCTCCGACCGGCTGTTTGCCGGTTCCTTGGACATCATCAACTTCGTCGCGCGTATGCTGATCTGGTCGTTGTTGATTTTGGTGGCGCTCAGCAACCTCGGGGTAAACATCACGGCGCTGCTGGCAGGCTTGGGCGTCGGCGGCGTCGCAGTGGCTCTCGCGCTGCAAAATATCCTGGGCGATTTGTTCGCCTCGCTCTCGATCGCGCTGGATAAACCTTTCGTGGTCGGCGACAGTCTGAACATCGATACGTACACCGGCTCGGTCGAACATATCGGCATCAAGACGACGCGGCTGCGCAGCGAGAGCGGCGAGCAGATCATTCTATCGAATGCCGATATCTTGAAGAGCCGTGTGCGCAATTATGGCCGCATGACCGAACAACGCGTCCTCACGACGCTTCGTGTGGCCTATGCAACGCCCAGCGAGAGTCTCGTTGGTATCCCCAAGCTGCTCGAGGCCATCGTGCGCGAACAGACGAGCGCGCGCTTCGAGCGTTGCCACCTGAAGTCGCTCGGCGATTCGTCGCTGCAATTCGAGCTATCCTATTTCGCGCAGCAGCCGAAGCTCAATCCACTGCTGGATCTGCAGCAAACCGTCAACTTTCGCATCATCGACGAGTTTCGCCGCCTCGGCATCGAATTCGCCTACCCCACGCAGCGCATTGTTCTCGAACATTAGTCGATGTTTCACGTCGTGCTGTATGAACCCGAAATTCCCCCGAATACCGGCAACGTGATTCGACTCTGCGCCAACACCGGGGCCACGCTGCACTTGGTGAGGCCGCTCGGATTCAAATTGGACGACAAGAGTCTGCAACGCTCAGGCCTCGACTATCACGACCTCGCCACCGTACAAGTTCATGCCGACCTTGATGAGTGCCTGACCCTGCTGAAGGAGGCGCGGGTGTTCAGCGTGGAGACCGGCGGCCGACTCTGTTACAGCGATCTTAAGTACCAGGCCGGCGATGCCTTCGTGTTCGGGCCGGAAACGCGCGGTCTGCCGGAGACGGTGCAGGACCGCATCGGGCGCCAGAACTCGCTGTGTATCCCCATGAGACCCAAGTGCCGCAGCATCAATCTATCGAATGCGGTGGCCATCGTCGTCTTTGACGCCTGGCGGCAACTGAGTTTCGCAGGCCGGACATAGTGTGCATAGCGGGAGACCGGGCGCAGCGGCATACCGGGGCGTAGCGGCATGCCGGACGGCCATCGCGCGGGTTTATTGCGGCTTCGGCGGCAAGTCAAACAGCGCCCGATCGTCCTGTCGGGTGAGCGCCTGATCCAGCCACTCGCGCAGCCGACTCCGGTCCATTGCGCCTTCCTGGACCTTGGCCAGGATGACGGTACCGACCACGAATCGCCGCCGGGTTTCGGCTTTGCGTTCCCGCTGGGCGTCCAATGCGCGCTTACGGGCATCGCTGCGCTGCTGTCGCAGTTTCAGTTGCTTGAGCCGATCCTCGAGTGTCGAAATCTGTTCATCAAGTTTGGGCATTCGGTGCGTTTCGCTCGCAGATTTTGAAATCGAAGCGGGGATGATAACGGCCGGCGCCGGCGTTTGCTTCGATCTCGTGTATTTTCCGGTCTCATTGCGCGAAACAATACACTTATACGTTGGCCCGAAATCTGGAGGGATCATCGCGCCCGACGAAACGTCAGGTTCAGGCGCTGCGCACCCAGCATGTCGTGGCAACCCTCTTTGACCGGCGACACGCCGTGGTAACGCAGCCGCGCGGCGGCGCCCCACACCACCACGTCGCCGTGCTGTAACGGTAGCCGTCGCGGCCTTTCCGAGCGTGTTTCGCCGCCAAATAAGAAAATCGCCGGCAATCCCAGCGATACCGACACGATGGGCGAGTCGAAGTCGCGTTCATCCTTGTCCTGATGCAGTGTGAGCCGAGCACCGGGCGCGTAGCGATTGACCAGGCACGCGTCCGGCGCGAAACCCGGGAAGCCGCAAGCCTGGGCGGCCGCCGCAGCGAGTTTCGCGAAAAGTGGGGGCATCGGCGGCCATGGGCTGCCGCTCAATGGGTCGCAGCTCTGGTAGCGATAACCGCGCCGATCACTCACCCATCCGACGCTGCCGCAATTGGTCATCGCCACCGACATCCGAAAGCCACCGGGAGTTTCCAAATGGCGGAACGGAGCGCGGGCCTTGATGTGCTCCACCGCCATCGACAATGCGGTGCCTGCCTCGAGCGCAAACCCGTGCAGCAGCCATGCGCCGGGCGCCAATTGCTCCGGCCCGGTGTTGGCCACGGCTTCGAACAGACCTCGGCTGGGGTTTTGCATGGGTTCCGTCAATCGGTCTCGGAACGCAATTCCCGCCCCATCAGCTCCTGTACCGCTTCGCGCACGGGCTTATCCTCGTGCATGATGCGGAAGACCTCTCGGCAAATCGGCATTTCCACGGCCAACCGAGCCGCGACGGCGCAAACCGCCCGCGATGCGAAGACGCCTTCGATCACCTGATGTATGCCGCGCTGCGCATCGAGCATCGATTGACCACGGCCCAGCGCCAGCCCTAAACGGCGATTGCGCGATTGGTCGTCGGTACACGTGAGCACGAGGTCACCCAGCCCTGCCAAGCCCATGAAGGTTTCGCGCGCCGCGCCGAGCTTTACCCCGAGGCGCATCATTTCGGCCAGCCCTCGCGTGATGAGCGCGACGCGCGTATTGGCGCCGAAGCCCATGCCGTCGGCAATGCCCGAACCGATTGCGATCACGTTCTTCACGGCACCGCCGACTTCGACGCCCATGATGTCGGATTGCATGTACGCGCGAAAGTTCGGGCCTGACAGCCTCGCGGCCAGCGCTTTGGCGAAAGCGTGATCGCGCGAGGCAACCGTCATGGCTGTCGGCAATCCTGCGCCCACTTCCTTGGCGAACGTTGGGCCCGATAAAACCGCACCCGGCCTCTCACCCAAGAGTTCGCTCGCCACTTGATGCGGCAGCAACCCCGTGGAAATCTCGAAGCCCTTGGTTGCCCATGCGACGCGCGTGTCATCCTCGAGATGACGCTCGACCTGCTCCAAAGTGGCACGAAATGCATGCGAGGGCACCGCGATCAACGCGTCTCGCACGCCGTCGAGCGCGCCGGCCAGATCCGGAATCACCGCCAGTGCCTGCGGAAACGCTGCATCCGGCAGGTATCGCTCGTTGCATCGCACACGTTGCATTGCGTCGAGCTGCGCGGGATCGCGACCCCACAGATGAGTCGGGTGTCCGGCACGTGCCAGCTGAATGGCGAGCGCCGTTCCCCACGAGCCCGCGCCGATAACCGCCATCGGCTCACGATGCGCGCTCGGCATGGTCCTCTCGAGCCTAGTTGACCAAACCGGACTGCGGCGCTTCCGATGCCTGGGCAAACAAAGCGTCGAAGTTGACCAGCGGAAGGAGGAAGTTCGGGAAGCCGCCTTTGACGATCAGATCGGAAATGACCTCGCGCGCGTAAGGGAATAGCACGCTGGGACAAAAGCTGCCGATGAGGCGCTTCAGATCTTCCACCGATGCACCGGCAATGGAAAACACGCCCGCCTGTTTCACCTCGACCAGATACAGCGTGGCCTCACCTTGCTTCGCTTCGAGTGTGATCGTCAATAGGACCTCCCGCACGTCGGCACTGAGTTCCTCGGCGGAAGTGTTCATGTTGAGCTGAAATTTCGGTTCCCAGCCTTGATTGTTCGGCAACCGCGGACCGTTCGGCGATTCATAAGAGCAGTCTTTCAAATACACGCTTTGCAAGCTGACTTGCACGCCGCCGACGTTCGCTTCCACTCCTTCAGTTCTAACCTCGTTCATCAAGCCCCCTGAATTAATCGATCCAGCTCGCCGCTGCCTTCGAGTGCGAACAGATCATCGCATCCGCCGACATGCTTTTCGCCGATAAAAATCTGCGGAACCGTACGCCGGCCGCTGCGCGCAATCATTTCCTGGCGAAACTTCGCGTCATCATCCACATCGATCTCGTTGAATACCAGATTCCTGGCGGTCAAGAGCGCCTTGGCTCGCTGGCAATACGGGCACCAGCCCGTGACATACAGGGTGATCGCCGGCTGACTCACTTCGCGCTCGTCTTACCGCCTGAAGAGGTCTTCGTCAGCGGTAAGTTGTCCTTGATCCAGGCGTTCAGACCGCCTTCCAAATTGAATACCTTGGTGAAACCCAGCTTGGTGAGCGTGCGCGCGGCACCCGCGCCGCCGCCGCCGCTGTCGTCGTAGGTGATTACGTTTTTGTCGCGCCATCTCTTCAGGCTGTCCGCCTGGGATTCGAGATCCGCGGCCAACACATTGCGCGCCTCGCCGATGTGGCCTGCATCGAACGATTCCTTGGCGCGCAGATCGAGAACCAGAGCTCCTTGATTCATGAGGCGTACGGCCTGCATCGCGGACAGTGCCGCGAACGCCTGAATGCGCGCCTGGACCTCATAGACGGCAAGCGCCACGGCCGCCAGGATGGCACCGCTCGCGAGGTAAGGATGATGGCCAATAAACTCGAATAATCGCTGCATGCGGTCAAAGCACTTTTGGGTTTTTCGGGCGCGCAAGTATAGCAGCGGGCATAAGGCTTGTATGCTTGCCAACCTCCAGGGTTACCGACCACGAAATGAAGCGCTCTATCAGATACTTATGCCTGTTCGCCGCGCTGAGCTTGGAGCTTTGTGCGGCTCGCAGCTGGGCCGACGAAGCGGATTCGACTCAGGCGAAGGCGAAGCTTGCCGAGGTACGTGGGCGTATCGCGGCATTGACGAACCGGTTGGGCGGCGAACTCAAACTACGCGACGCGCTCAACGCGCGCCTGCGCGAGGCTGACCTCAACATCACCGCCACGCGCCAGCGGCTGGATCGCTTGCGCGGCGCGCAGGCCGCGGCCGAGCGGCGCCGCGGGGAACTTCGCGCCGAAGAGACGCGCGCTCAAAATGCCCTCGACGCGCAGCGCGCCGTCTTGGCCTCACAAGTGCGGGCCGCTTATATGATCGGTCAGCAGGAACGAATAAAACTGCTGCTGAACCAAAGCGACCCGGCGAGCGCAGGGCGAATGTCCGCTTTCTACGGATATTTCGCGCGCGAGCGGTCGCAAAGAATCGGCGAGATCAGCGAGCGCGCGGACCGTGTGCGGCAGTTGGTCGACCAAATAGACCAAACCGCGGAAAAGCTGCAGGCGCTGCAATTGGACACGACCCATGAAATGGCCGATTTGCAGCGCGCCCGTGAGGAACGCGCCGCGGCCCTGGCTGCCGTAGCGACGCAGGTGAACAACGGCAATCAGGAGCTCTCGCTGCTCAAACGCGAGGAGCAGGCCGAGGAGTCGTTGGTGGCCGATCTTGCCCGAGTGCTGCAGGATTTTCCCATCGACACGCAGCAGAGTTTCGAGGGGCTGCGCGGCAGGCTGCCATGGCCCGTCCAGGGCAGGATGACGGCGCGGTATCAGGAAATACGCGCAAACGCCGCATCGTCGGGCTTGCGACGGAACGGCGTGCTGATCGAAACGACGCGCGGCGCGAAGGTGCGTGCACCCTACTTTGGGCGTGTGGTCTATGCCGATTGGCTGCAAGGTCTTGGATTGCTGCTCATCATCGGACACAGCAACAATTATATGACGTTGTACGGGCATGCCGAGGTTCTCTACAAATCGGTCGGCGATTGGGTGGCACCGGGTGACGTGATCGCCGGGTTGAGCGATTCGAATGGCGCTGCGCCGCAACTCTATTTCGAGATTCGCGCCGGCCGCAAGGCCGTAGATCCCAAGGTTTGGTTGAAAGCGGTGCCCTGAGCCGAAGATTGCGGGATTCGCGCGGATGCGTTATGTCGCCGCGCAACCGGCGGCCCGGTTGTAACTGGCGGCAAGGCGCCGCCGCACGTATGCTGCGGTGCCTAATGGTCAATAAATCCCGCTATGTTGTATGGATGACGATGGGTGCGTCCATCGGACTGACGCTCGGGTTGGCTGGCGGCGTTCTGGCCGACAAGCCGGCCCCCCTCGGTAAGGATCTGCCGTGGCAGGACGCTCGCATGTTGGCGGAGGTGCTGGACCGGGTCGAGCATGACTACGTGAATCCGGTCGACGATCATCAACTGCTGCAGGCGGCCATACGCGGGATGGTGTCTTCGCTGGATCCTTATTCGGCGTATCTGGACGGCGACGAATACGACGAGATCAAAATCTCCAGCTCAGGGCAGTATTCCGGCGTCGGCATCGAAGTGTCGATGGAGGACGACCAGGTCGTGGTGGTGTCGCCGTTCGAAGGCTCGCCCGCTGCCGCGGCGGGCATTCGCACCGGAGACGTGATTGCGACCATCGACGGCGTGGCGGTGAATTCGAGCAGCCTGGCCGATACCATCGGACGTATGCGCGGCAAAGAGGGTACCTCGGTCAAGATCGGAATTCTGCGCTCGGGCAGCACCGAACCGCTGGAGTTCACGCTCAAGCGGTCGCGCGTCGAGTTGCACAGCGTGAAATCCGAACTTCCCGAGCCGGGTTATGGCTATGTACGAATCGCCGAGTTCAGCGAAACCACGGGCAATGACACGTTGAGTGCGCTGCGCGCGTTGCGCAAGCGCAATGGCGGTGCACTCAAAGGCTTGGTGCTCGATTTACGCAACAATCCAGGGGGCGTGCTGGAAGCTGCGGTTTCCGTCGCCGACGCGTTCCTCGATGGGGGCCTGATCGTGAGTGCCAAGGGCCGTACGGCGGAGTCGAAATTCGAGATGAACGCCACGCCGGGCGACGAACTCAATGGCGCGCCGATCGTGGTGTTGGTCAACGGCGGCTCGGCGTCGGCGGCCGAGATCGTGGCCGGTGCCCTCAAAGATCACCAGCGGGCGAAACTCATGGGCCGCACCACGTTTGGGAAAGGCTCGGTGCAAACGGTGATGCCATTGTCAGGCGATCGAGCCATCAAGCTCACGACTTCTCTCTATTACACGCCCTCCGGAGTCTCGATCAATCATCGGGGTATCGCCCCGGACATCGAACTCGAGCGCGATCCGACGCCCCCCCCAGTGCCCGCGGACGCTCCCCTCGAGCAGCGTGATCCGGACGTCAAGCGCGCCATTCAAGAATTGAAGGTACCGACGGTCGGCGGCCGCGGCTCGGTGACTGCTGCCCTACGGTCCCGCGCTCATTAATGCGCAGCACACGCTCCATCGAGATTTTATGCTTGGCCCTGGCCGCGCTGGTGCTCGTCTGGTCGAAGGCGTTGACCGCGCAGCTATGGCCGGTTCTAGGCCTTTTGGGCGCATTCGCGCTTGCGATCGTGGTGTTCCGGGCGCGCCGCTTCTTTCCGCGCCGTACCCGAACCAAGCTGCAAATCGAATCCTGGTCCATGGTGATATTCATCACCGGTGTTCTGTGGTTCACCGGCAAGAGCTCCAGCCCGCTGCTGAACCTCTATTTACTTCCCATCATTCTGAGTGCGCTCACGCTGGGTCGTTTCATCACGCTGGCCCAGGTCGCCGTGATCGCCGTCTGCCACTTCGCGCTTGCCGCCGCAACGCCTGGCTTGGATGTGATCTCGATGGCCTATGCCAGCAGAGCCACCGGTGAATTGGCGCCCTTTCTATTGGTCGCTTATCTCACCACTACCCTGTCGGCCGACATCTCAGAGGCGCGTGAGCACATCGAAAACCTGGCGCAGACCGACTCACTGACCGGCCTGTTCAATTTGCGCATGTTCAATGACGTATGGCAGCGCGAGCATGCCGCCTGCGACCGGGATCGCGGCGTATACGCATTGCTCATGATCGATATGGATAAGCTCAAGGACATCAACGATAGCTTTGGCCATGACGGCGGCGATAGCGCCATCATGCTGGTCGCACAATGTCTGCAACGAAGCATTCGCGGCACCGATACGGCCGCCCGCTTCGGCGGCGACGAATTCGCCGTATTGCTGCCGGGCGCCTCGCCGGAAGTCGCGGAGGCGGTAGTCAAGCGCGTGCGACATAATGTGTACAAAACCACCCTGGACCTGCGTTCGCGGATGATTCGCTGCAGCGTCAGCATCGGGGTGGTGAACTACCCGAAAGACGGCCGCGATATGCGCGAGCTCTTGAGCACCGCGGACCGGAACATGTACCGCGACAAGGAACTGCGGCGCGCACCCGGAGCGCAAGCCAAGGCTTGATGACGGGATTCTCATTGGACTTTCCCTAGAAAGATGGCAAAGTTAGCGTCGCGTCACGCCGGAGCGTGATTAACATATGCTTATCTTGTTCGACTTGAGTTAACTAGGGAAAGTGATGAGATCAATCAATCGAGCGCGGCTTTCGCCGATGGCGGCATTGGCTGGCACGCTCCTGGCCTTTTCTGGTTTTGCGGCCAGCGCGAAACCCACGCTTTTCCCAAAGCTCAAGTCGAGTTCGGTGCTGATCGTCGATCAAAGCGATTCGTCCGTTCTTTTTTCGCGTCACTCGGACGTGGCGGCGCCTATCGCATCCATCACCAAGCTAATGACCGCTCTCGTCGTTCTCGATGCCAGGCAGTCGCTGGACGAACCGATCGAGATCACTCAGGCCGAGACCGATCTGCCCAGAGGCGGGGTTTCACGGCTCAGCGTGGGTACGGTCCTGTCCCGCGGCGATCTCATGCATCTGGCGCTGATGTCGTCCGAGAATCGCGCTGCCCATGCGCTCGGAGTCAACTATCCCGGCGGGCTCCCGGCGATGGTGAAAGCCATGAATGCCAAGGCCACCGCATTGGGAATGACCACCGCCCACTTCGTCGATCCCACCGGTTTGTCCAGCGATAATGTGGCAAGCCCCGAGGATTTGTCCAAATTGGTGCTGGCAGCCTCGCAGAATTCGCACATTCGAGAGTATTCCACCGACGCGCGTTACATCGTGCGCGTTCATAAGCACTTGGTCGAATTCCACAACACGGACAACCTGGTGGCTAACCCCACCTGGAACATCATCGTGCAGAAGACCGGTTACATCGCCGAGGCCGGCAAGTGCCTGGTCATGGAGGCCGTGATCGAAGGGCGAAATGTGATCATCGTGTTGCTGGATTCGGCGGGCCGGCTCACCCGTGTGGCCGACGCCAAGCGGGTCAAGAGCTGGATGGAAGCCACCGCCACGGAGCGCGTGCAAGTCTCGATGCGCTGATCGCACCTGCGCTGATCGTTCGGCATGTGCTGCGCACGGCATGCGCTGCGCCGTTACTTCGCTCATTCCTTGACGCGTTCCAACCGCGTGCAAATCCCCCGTCCGCGCGGGATTTCTCCGCGACCAATGCCCGCGCGCCAGTTGCAATGCCCGCGCACTTGGTTGATAGTGCGGCAATCTTACCTTGGGGTGGTCTTACGAGACCTGAGACGTCGGCGAACCGACGAACCCGTTGAACCTGATCCGGTTAGTACCGGCGTAGGGAGCAGGTGTATGAATCGTCGATACCATGTGTATGGGCCGCTTGCGGCATGTTTCTTATCGCTAGCGCAACCGGCTGCCCGGGCTGACGACTCGCTCGAGGAAATCGTAGTCACGGCGACGCTTCGAGCGACTCCGGCGATTGAGGTACCCGCGAGCGTTACGGTTCTGAATCAACGGATGCTGCGGGACGCCGGCCAGCAGAGCCTCGAGGACGTGTTGGGGCTGATTCCGAACCTCAATTGGGCCGGCGATACCTCACGGCCTCGCTATTTTCAACTGCGAGGCATAGGCGAACTGGAGCAATATCAGGGTGCGCCGAACCCGTCGGTGGGTTTTCTAATCGATGACATCGATTTCAGCGGCCTCGGCACTGCCGGGACACTCTACGATATCGATCAGGTGGACGTGCTTCGAGGTCCTCAGGCGACGCGCTACGGAGCCAATGCTCTGGCCGGAATGATTTACTTGCGCGGCGCCGAACCCACGACCGCGCTGTCCGGCCGAGTCGACCTCGAGGGCGGCGACTACAACACGAAATCCTATGGCGCCGTCCTCAGCGGTCCGGTTGAGTCCCTGGATTCTGGCTTCAGGGTGGCGGTTCAGCGTTACACCACCGATGGCTACTACCACAATCTGTATTTGAATCGTTACGACACCAACGGTCGCGATGAACTCACGCTGCGTGGAAAATGGGTCTATTCACCTTCCGAGCGGCTTCATGTCGATCTCACTGTGCTGCACGTACAGATCGATAACGGCTACGACGCCTACGCCATCGACAACTCGCGCAACACGCAGTCCGACAATCCGAGCGTCGACTCACAGCATTCCACCGGCGTGTCGCTTCGCGTCCACTATGTGCCGGGCGACGACATCGGCCTGACTTTCATCGGTACCTACGCAAAGACGCTGGTGAAGTACGGCTACGACGGGGACTGGGGCAATCCCATCCTCTGGGCGCCGGTCACCGACCTCTACAATTACACCGAACTTCAGTATCGCGACCGGACCACCAAATCAGCCGAGATACGTCTCGGCAGCGAAGGGCAGTCGGGCTTCACGTGGCTGGTCGGCGCTTACGCCAATCAGCTCAACGAGAGTCTCAACGACACCAGCCTCGGGGCCTACGATGATGTGGCATATGGAACCGGCCTATCGCAATCCGATACGGTCATCAATAGCGCATACCGTGCCCGTAACGGCGCGCTTTTCGGCGAGCTGGATGGCGATCTGGCGACCAATCTGCGCTGGTCGGTGGGTCTCCGTGGCGAGCGCTGGACCGCCGACTATCTGGGCACCACTACCGACTACATTGGCGGTACGGTCACGCCGCAAGCGTTGTCTCCGTCGAACAACTTGTGGGGCGGCCATGCCTCCTTGACCTACAAGCTCGATCCGGGTCAGGCGTTGTACGCCCAGGTCGCGCGCGGCTACAAGGCGGGCGGCTTCAACACCAGCCAAGGTCTGTTGCCGAATCAACTGCTGTTCAATCCGGAATCCGACGTCAACTGGGAGATCGGCTACAAGGCCGACTTGCTGGAACATCGCCTCAAGGTCAACGCCGACGTCTTTTATCTCAACCGACGCGACGCCCAGATCAAGACCAGCTTTCAGAGCGTTCCCAGCGACCCCAACACTTTCGTGTTCTATACCGGGAACGCTGCGCATGGCCACAACTACGGGCTGGAGAGCGATGCCGATTGGCGAGTCAGTCAAGCCGTCACGCTGGGCGGCTCGTTGGGATTGCTCAGGTCGTATTTCGAGGATTTCCTGCAACAGGGCGCATCGGGTTCGACACTGCTGTCCGAATCGCGCGAGTTGGCGAATGCACCGCACTGGCAGGCCGCGTTGAATGCCACCCTCCGAGATCCGAGGGGCGCCTTCGCGCGGGTGGACGTGACCGGAATGGGCTCTTATTACTTCGATCTGCCGCCGAATTCGACTCGCTCGCACGCTTATGGGCTTTTGAATATAAAGCTGGGATGGGAGCAGGAGCGTTGGGCCGCGTATCTGTGGGGCCGGAACCTACTGAACAAAAACTACCCGGTCCGCGGCTTCTTCTTCGGCGACGAACCGCCCGACTTCAACAACAAGCTCTACGTCCAGTTGGGCGATCCCCGCATTTGGGGTGCAAGCGTCACCGTCAAATTCGGTGTTTTGTAGGCGCTTCGCGCCGACTAACGCGACCGTCTGGCCGCGTTGCACGCCGGGGTCTTCCCCGGCGACCCCGTCCGATAGCTGCTCGCTGCGCGAGCATTAACCTAGACGTGAACCAGGTGCCAAACTGCGCCGATCAACCCGCCGCCCAGTAATATCATCATGGGCAGAAAGGTCAGCCCGAATCCCAGGCTGCGTTTGGCCGGATCTTTGACGTACGTCGCCGCGTAGATTTCACGACCGATGAGGTAAACGACGCCGAGCGCCGCTGCCCACAATGGGTTGAAATATCGGCTGAACAGGTAAATTCCGGGAATAAAGACGATTAGCTGTTCCAGCGTATTCTGTTGAATGCGGAAGAGGCGCTCGAAGGTAGCGTTTCCGGTGATCGCCGGCGCCTTCACCCCGTACTTCTCGCGTGCGCCGCCTACCCTGAACCCGAACAGGATAAACTGGAGAAGTGCGAGCGCAGTCACGATATCGACATAAGCCATGGATGTTCCCTATAGGTTATTGGATTCTAGCACTCTACCGCCGTTCCTTTTCCCTCAGGATACCGACGATGAGCTTACCCCGCAGATCCAGTCGTTCCGGCACCCGTGGCTACGCCCACCTGGTTGAGATCGACGTACCCGTGGGCCGCGTTTGGCGTGCCCTGACCGACCCGGGATTGATGCGCATTTGGTCGGGCCAAGAGGCGGAGATCGATGCCCGCAAGGGCGGCCTTTATCGGATCGGCAAGCGCCACGCCGGGGGCCGAGAAGCGCACATCGACATTTTTGACATCAATCGTCGACTCAGGCTGATTTATCTGAACGGTCCGGAGACCCCAACGAGTGATAGCGCCGTGGTGGACGACTTCTTGTTGGACATTCGCAAGGGCGAACGCACGGCATCGCTGCGCGTGCTGGGCTCGGGGGTGCCTGATGCCGCCGAATGGGATAAAGCCTACGTGCGCATGCGTATGACCTGGGAGCGCTTTCTGGCACGCATCAAGGTTACGCTCGAAAGCCCGCCGCAGCCCAAAAAGCCGCCGCCCGAACCCAAAGACCCGCCGCTGCCGGGCCTGGACTATTAAAGGCATCATGGTGCCGGCTCAGCGCTTGTGGTCCAATGCTCGCGCAGCGAGCACTATAGGACGGGGTCGCCTCGACCCCGTAGATACGGCGCGAAGCGCCTGAGAATAGCAGCGCCTAGGAAAGACATGATTGGTTTTTTAGTTCGCGCAGCTCTGGTCGCACTGGGCCTTTGGGTGGCGACGATATGGGTGCCGGGAGTGGGCATCGACGGTCCATCCACCCTGATTCTCGCCGGCCTATTGCTGGGCATCGTCAATTCCATCGTAAGGCCGATTGCCATCGTGCTCACCCTGCCGATGACTATCGCCACTCTCGGTCTGTTCCTGCTGGTAATCAATGCCGGGATGGTGGGCTTGGTCGCGTGGATGCTGCCCGGAATGCACGTGGCGGGTTTTTGGTCCGCTTTTTGGACCGCTCTCGTCGTGAGCTTGGTCAGCATGGTGGGCTCATGGTTCGTCGGCCCGAAGGGTAAGTTCGAAGTTATTGTGAAACGACGGTGATTGCGGCGGCCGGCGCACTCCCTCACTGCGTCTTCGGCTCTCCCAGTGTCTTGGGGTCGGTCAAGCTGCCGCCGGGTAGCGTGAGGATGGAAACTCCGACGATGATGACGACCATTCCGACGAGTTGGATGCGCGACAAGTGTTCGTGCAGGAACTGCCAGCCTAGGAATGCGGCAATGGCCGGGTTCACGTAGCAGTACGTGCCGATGACGGTCGGCGTGGCGTTGCGTGTCAGCCATCCATAGGCTGTGAACGCGAGGCATGAACTGGCGAAGGTGAGATAGGTCAGCGAGACCAATCCTGGGACGTTGAAGGTCCATCGAGCCGGATCACCATGAACGATGGCTAACCCTGCGAGCATGAGGCCACCACAACATAGCTGCATCGCCATGAACATGAGCGAGCTCACCGGCGTGTCGATGCTTCGGTAGTACAGGGTGCCCAGAGAAAATGCCAGACACGCGCAGAGTACAGCCAGTTCGGCCAGCAAACTCGATGCGTGCAGCTCGCCTTTTGGAATCAACATCAGCGCCGTGCCGGCGAATCCTATGGTCAACCCGAGTAGGGCCCAGCGAGTCAGCGGATGGCCTCGAGGGCCGAAAACCCCCAAACCGGCGATCCAGAATGCCGCCGTGCCGTTGAGCAGTGCCGACTCATGGGAGGGAATGTACTGAAGCGCCCAAGCGTTCAATCCGTTGCTGGCAAACACCATGAAGAACCCCGTGATGAATACATGGCGCCAGTCGATCAGTCGGTTGGGCCAGGCATCGCCTCTCCAGAAGCGTGCCACCAGCGCGAGCACGGTTCCTGCGGTGAGAAAACGAATCGCCGAGAACAAGGCAATGGGAAGATTGCTCACCGCAATCTTAGTGAATAGGAAACTCGAGCCCCAGACGCAATAAACAACTGCAAGGCACAATAAGAGCTTCGCTGAATAGCGGGGGTCGACGCGCATACGATGGGAAGGAGAGCGTTGATCGGCGGATGTTCAAACGGGCCGGCGCGGTGTCCCGGCACGGTATATCCAATAGCACATGCCCACTAGCACGGCGGCGGCCCACCAGCGGCCACCCGGAAGTTCCCCGCGCGCCGCCAGTACGTCCGGGTTCTTACTGATCCAAATGCACATTGCGATGAAAATTCCCACCAGCGCCTCGCCCGTGATCAGGCCCGCCGCGAACAACATGCCGTTCTGCATGAGCTTCTCGTGGTCGCCGCCGGCACTGTGCCTGGCATGCCAGCGGCTGACCATTTCTGTGACGATGCCGCCCGCCAAAATGGGAGTCGAGACGTCCAGGGGTAAATAAACCCCCACCGCAACCGCCAGCACCGGCACGCTCCAGCGCGAACCGCGCCGCTTGAGATAGAGATCCAACACGATGATGAGGGCGCCGAGCAGTACCCCCACGGCTATCATGCCGGTGGGTAGAGTGCCGCCGAACATGCCCTCGGCCACCGACCTGACCAGATTCGCCTGCGGCGCCGGTAAAGGTTTGACGCCGGGGTGCGCCGGCTCGCCGATACCGTAGGCAAACAACAGGACGTTCATGACCGGCGCCATGACCGCGGCACTGACGACGACGCCGATGCCCAGCATCACTTGCTGACGCCAGGGCGTGGCTCCCACCAATTGACCCGCTTTGAGGTCCTGCAGGTTGTCGCCGGCGACAGCCGCCGCATTGCAGACCACGGCGCCGATGAACACCACCGCCACGGCGCCGATGGAAGAGTTGCCCCCGACCATCCACATCAGCACCAGCGAGGCGAACAGGATGGTGCAAATCGTGATGCCGGATACGGGATTGTTCGAGGAACCGACCAGGCCGGCCATGTAGCCGCTGACCGACGAGAACAAGAAGCCCGCAACGATCATGATCACGGCCATCGCCAGGCTGACGCCGATGCTGCCGACCACGATGTAGTACAGCACGAACAGCGGCACGACGAACAAAGCGATGCACATCAGTACCGCCCCCATGGGCAGATCGCGCTCGGTGTGCGGAATGTCGAGGGATGTCTGGCCGCCTACCTTGAGCCCGCTGCGAATCGCCGACCACAGCGACTTTCGCAGCGACCACAACGCCCACAAGGCGCCGGTCAACATGCAGCCCACGCCTATGTAGCGAATCTGCGCGCGCCAAATTGCATAGGCCGCGTCTTCTGCGCTGAGGCCGATCAACTTGTGGAACAGCACCGGGTCGTGGTCGTAAAGAAAGGCGTTGTACAGGGGAATGGCGAACCACCACGAAAACAGCCCGCCCGCCGCGATCAAAATCGCCACGTTGAGTCCAACGATGTAGCCGACCCCGAGCAGCGCCGGCGAAAAGCCGTATCCGAAATAGGCGATGCCGCGCGCACCGACGAAGCCTTGCGCGGTGAACGTTTCGGGCAACAGGCGAAACCCCGATGTCACCAGCTTGAATAGCCCGCCGACGATGGCCGCCACCGCGAGGAATTTGGCGCCCACGCCGGGATTCGCGCCCACTTTGAGCACGGCGGCCGCCGCTACACCCTCGGGAAATCGCAGCTTCTGCTCGATGATGAGGGTCCGGCGCAGCGGCACCGAGAACAGCACACCGAGCAAACCGCCGAGACCGACGATGGCGAGCGTCCACCAATAGTCGAAACTCGTCCAATGGTGCAGAAGAATGAGCGCCGGCAAAGTGAAAATGGCTCCGGCGGATATGGACGTACCCGCGGATGCCCCGGTAGCCACGACGTTGTTCTCGAGAATATTGGAGCGTCCGAACAGCGGTAGGACGGCCATCGAGATCACCGCGGCGGGAATGGCCGTGGCCACGGTGATACCGGCGAACAAGCCTACATAGGCGTTCGCCGATGCGAGAATGACCGTGAGTATGATGGAGAGCAGAACGGCCTTCAGCGTGAGCTGCGGCGCCGGTGTCATTGCACGCCGCCCATGAGCCGTTTAACGGGGCGGCTGATGACGAGCAGCGCGGCGCCCAATCCGACGGAAAAGTAGACGATGTGCATGTATTGTCCCGGCATGGCGGCGACATTGTTGGCGTCGAATTCGCCGGCAATCAAACTCGCCACCAGATTTCCCAGCGAAATTGCCAAAAACCACATGCCCATCATCTGCCCGACGAAGCGCTTGGGCGCCAACTTGGTGAAGTAGCTCAGGCCCACCGGACTCAAGCAAAGTTCGCCGAAGGTGTGCAACAAGTAGGTCAGTATCAGCCAATAGGGCAGTACCTTCGAGCCGGCGGCAACTATCGATGCCGCCGCGGCCATGACCAAAAAGCCTGAACCCATCAACATCACGCCGATGGCGAACTTCGCCGGCGCCGATGGATTGAGATTGCGTTTGGCCAGGGCGATCCAAGCCCACGCGAAAAATGGCGCACAGATGAAAATGAACAGCGAGTTGAGCGATTGAAACCAACTCGCCGGAACGACGGCGTGCAACCAACCCAAGGTCCGGTCCGTATAGCGTTCGGCGAAGAGATTCATCGACGAGCCGGCCTGTTCGAAGCCGGAAAAGAACAAGGCGCATCCGGCGAACAACACCACCAGTACGACGCCGCGCTTGCGTTCCTCGGTGGTAAGGTCCGCAACGAAAAAATAGTACAAGAAATACAGCACCGCCATGGCGACGATGACATAGGTGATGACGCGCGCCAGACCAACCGGGTCGACCGGGATCCAGCCGAAGCTTACCGCCGCCAGAACGAGCGCCGCTACGAGGACTCCCACCCAAAGCCGCGCCCAGTTTCGGCTGCGGGCGGTCGCGGCCGCTGCCCCGGCGGCATCAGGCGTACTGCCTGCGGCACCAGGCGCGCCGCCTGCGCCATCAGACGGACTCAATGTTCCCGCGCTGCCCAAGTGGCGCCGCGTGAGGAAAAACTGCAACACCCCGACGGCCATGAACAGCGCGGCGGCCGCGAATCCCGCGCGCGCGCCATACAAGATCTGTGCCTCGCCGGTGACCAGCGGTCCCAAGAAGGCGCCCACATTGATTCCGATATAAAAGATGGTGAAACCGGAGTCGAGGCGCGCGCCGCCTTCCGGATACAAAGCTGCGACGATGGCGCTGACATTGGGCTTCAGCAGGCCCACCCCGAGCACGATCACGACCAGCCCGATATAAAAGCCGCGCGGCGTGGTGGACATGGCCAGCAACGCATTGCCGGCCGCGATGGCGACACCGCCGGCCAGCACGGCGCGCTGCGCGCCGATCAACCGATCCGCAATCCAACCGCCGGGAAGCCCCGCCAAATACACCGCGGCGTTGTACAACCCGTAAATTGCCACGGCGGTTTTGTCGTCGAGGCCGAATCCGCCCGAGGATGCCTCGGTGACCAGGAACAGCACCAGCAACGCCCGCATGCCGTAGAAGGTGAACCGCTCCCACATTTCGGTGAGAAACAGCGTGGCGAGACCGCGCGGATGACCGAAAAAGGTGGCGCTCAACTCAAGCCCCGGCTTCTCGCTCGGCCTCTTCTTTCGCGCGCGCCGCTATTTTGTCCTTGAGCAATAGTCCTGCCATCACGATCCCTATTTCGTACAGGAGGTACATCGGCAGCGCCATCGCGCTTTGCGATACCGCGTCGGGCGGCGTCACGAACGCCGCAAAAATGAATATCCCCAACAACACGAACCCGCGATTCTTACGCAGTGCGGTGATCTTAACAAAGCCCGTCCAAACCAATAATACAGTAGCCACGGGCACTTCGAACGCCGCGCCGAATGCGAGCAGCAATACCATCACGAAATCGAGATAACTGCCCATGTCGGTCATCATCTGCACGCCATTGGGCGTTGTCGCGACGAAAAAACTCAACATCACGGGAAACACGACATAGTAGGCGAAGGCTGCTCCCAGATAGAACAGCAGAACGCTTGAAATCAGCAGCGGAATGGCCAGTTTCTTTTCGTGCTTGTACAGGCCGGGCGCGACGAAGGCCCACGCTTGGTAGAGGACGAAGGGTATGGCGAGACCGATGGCCATAACCAGCGCCAGTTTGAACGGCACAGTGAAGGGAGCGACGACACTGGTCGCAATCAGCGTCGCCCCGGCCGGTAATTTCCGCTTCAGCGGTTCCGCGACGAACGTGAACAGCTGGTTCATGTAGATCGCGCAGGGAATGAAACAGATGCCCACCGCGAGCAGCGCCTTGAGCAACCGATCGCGCAGCTCCAATAAGTGCGAAATCAGCGTGCCTTCAGCGAGCCCCCCAGGTTCGCCCTCGGGCTCACTCATTGGGTGGTTTGCTGGTGCCGTCGACGCCTGGTGCGGAATGCGGGTCGGCGGCCGGATTCGCGAGAGCGGGGCTTATCGGTTGAGGTGCGTCGGGAAGCGACGCGTAGGCATCGGGTAAGGGCGTATGCGGGTCGGGCGACACGAAGTGCTGCAGCTCGGCCCGAGGCGGCTCTATCCGATTTATAGCGGGCGGCTTCGGTTTGCTTTGCTCCCTCAGCAATTCCTCGGCGTTCACTTCACGTTCGAGCTGTTCGCTCAGCTGCCGCGCCATGGCACGGGCACGGCCCATCCAGTTGCCGACTTGACGCGCAACCTTGGGAAGTCGCTCCGGCCCCAGCACCACCAGTGCGATGGCCGATGTGAGCAAAATCTCCGAGAAGCCGAAATCAAGCATGCAGCATCAGGCGTTGGTTTTCGGGGGTGCCTTGACTTCGGCGTCGCGCGGCGCCGCTCCCGGCGTGGCTACGCCCGGCGCAACACCCGGCGTAGCAACCGTGGTCTCGAAATCGGCGTCCTGCTTGAGCTGCTTCACATTTTCTTCCGATTCGCCGTCGTTCATGGCTTGTTTGAAGCCTTTGACAGCGGCGCCCAGGTCGGAACCGATGGAGCGCAGACGCTTCGTGCCAAAAATCACGAGGGCGATCGCCAAAATCACCAACAACATTTTTGAATCGAACATGTCGCTTCTCCGAATCCACGTTGACCAAGATTAGGGCGCCAATGATACGCCAAAGATATTATGACATTGGACCGCGGCCAGCCGATGCGTGTTCGGTCGCATTTAGGCTTCGGGCCCACGACGCCAATGCGCGGTCAATTCTCCAGCCAGAACGTGACCGGCCCGTTATTGATCAATGAAACCTGCATGTCGGCGCCGAACCGGCCGCTTTCCACCTTCGGGTGCTGTTCTCGCGCCGCTGCCACCAACGCCTCGAACAGGTCGCGCGCCTGCTCCGGCGGTGCGGCGCTGGTAAAACTCGGTCGCAGGCCGCTGCGAGTGTCGGCCGCCAGGGTAAACTGCGGCACCAAAAGTAATTCTCCCTCGATCTGACGTAAATCGAGGTTCATTTTGCCGTGTTCATCGCCAAAAATGCGGTATCGAAGCAATCTGTCGAGCAGCCGCAGCGCGTCATCGGGCGTATCGGTAGGACGGACGCCGATCAGTACCAGTAACCCGGGGCCGATGGATCCGATGATTGAACCGTCGACACGGACACTGGCTTCCAAGACTCGCTGTAGGAGAGCAATCATGAGCGCCTATTCATCCACTACCAGCCCGCATTGATGCCAAGATCTGCCTCTAGCGCCCACTTCGCCAAAAATCTTGCCGATGTGGGATACAGAGCCACAACCCGCTCTACTTTCGCCATAAAGTGGGAGTAAACAACACCAAAATGGTGAAAACCTCCAATCTGCCCAGCAGCATCGCGGCGGAACACACCCAGGTCTGGAAATCACTCAAAATCCCGTAGTTGCTTCCAGGTCCCACCAAACCCAAGCCCGGTCCCGCGTTGTTGATACAGGCGATGATGGACGACAGCGAGGTCATGAAATCCAGGCCGCTGGCGAGCTGTACGAAAATCAGGGTGACGATGCTCATGAAATACAGGAACACGAAAGCCAGCACGGCGAACACCACCCGGTTGGCGATGACGGTGCCGCCCACTTTGAGCGGCCGCACCATGTTGGGATGCACCAGCATATTGAGCTCGCGGTGAGCTTGTTTGGCCAGCACCAAGGTTCGGATCATCTTGATGCCGCCGCCGGTGGAACCGGAACTGGCCACGATACTGCTCAAGAACATCATCCACATAGGCACAAAAATCGGCCACCGCGAGTAATCCTCGGTATGCAGTCCGCTGTCGACCGCGATCGACACCAGATTGAACGTGGTATGGCGCAGCGCCGTCGGGAAGTCGGGATAGCTGCCCTTGGAGAGCAGGAACAGTGCGATGCCTAGGCAGCTCGCCGCCAGCACGCCGAGGATTGCTTTCGCTTCGGCGTCGCGAAAGTAGGCCAGGACGCCGCGCTGGCTCCAGGCCAAGTAATGCGTCGCGAAATTCAACGCGGCCAAAATCTGGAATACCGTCAAGACCATTTCGATGGGCAGGGAATTGAAGTGGCCGATGCTCGCGTCATAGGTGGAAAAGCCGCCGAGCGAGAGCGCCGAAAACCCGTGACATACGGCGTCGAACCAATTCATGCCGGCAAACCTAAGGCACACGATGCACGCCGCCGTAAGCCCCGCGTACACCGCCCACAGCAACTTGGCCGTCTGTCCGATCCTTGGCGTCAATTTGCTGTCCTTCATCGGACCGGGCATCTCGGCGCGATAGATCTGCATGCCGCCCACCCCCAGCATCGGCAGTATCGCCACCGCGAGAACGATGATTCCCATGCCTCCGAGCCAGCTGAGAAGATGCCGCCATAAATTAATGGACCGCGGCAGATATTCGAGACCCGACAACACCGTGCCACCGGTGGTCGTCAGCCCCGACGCCGCCTCGAAATACGCGTCCGTGAAATTGATCGGCAGGTACTTCCAGAGAGGGAATCCGGCGACCGCCGGCAGCGCTATCCACGTGAGCGCAACCAACATCAGGCCGTCGCGGGTTTTCAGTTCACGCTTGAAGCGCCGTGTCGCCAGCCACAACAGGGCGCCGAGGACGAAGGTAGCGACCGCCGACAGGATGAAAGACCACAAAGCGGGGTCGAGTTCCCAGACCGCCATGACCAAGGGCGCCAGCATGGTCACCGCGAACACCATCATGACGAGGGCGAACACGTGAGCGACCGGCAGGAGAATGTCTTTCACAGGAAAGAGGCGGAACCTTGAAACAGCTTTTCTACGGCGTCGATATGGCGGCGATCCGTCAAGAACAGGATCAAATGGTCGTCCGGCTGCACGGTGGTATCGTGATGCGCGATGATGACATCCTCCCCGCGCACGACGGCCCCCAGAGTCGTCCCTTCCGGCAGCGCGATGTCTTCGATGCGGCGTCCGATCACCTTGGAACTGTCCGCGTCGCCGTGCACGACGACCTCGAGCGCTTCGGCGGCGCCCCGTCGCAGCGAGTGGACCCTTACCACGTCGCCGCGCCGCACGTGCGCGAGCAACGAACCGATGGTCACCGTTTGGGGGGAGATGGCCACGTCGATGGAGCCGCTTTCGATGAGTTCCGCGTAGGACGGCTTGTTGATCAATGCCATGACTTTGTGGGCGCCCAGCCGTTTGGCCAGCATGGCTGACAGGATGTTGGCTTCTTCGGAATTGGTGAGCGCCGCAAACACATCGGTGCTATCGATGTTCTCCTCGAGCAGCAATTCCTCGTCGGCGGCATCGCCGTGCAGCACGATGGTTCGGTTCAACTGCTCGGATACCTTGCGCGCGCGCTTGTTGTCGCGCTCGATCAGCTTCACTTGATTCTTGTCTTCCAGTTCGCTCGCCAACCGAAAACCGATGTTGCCGCCGCCCGCGATGATGACGCGGCGCGCCGGCGCTTCTTCGCGGCGCATCTCCTTCATGACCACTCGAATGTTTTCGCGCGCCGCGAGAAAGAATACCTCGTCGCCGTCCTCGATAACGGTCTCACCTTCGGGTTTGATGCTTTTTCCGGCGCGGTAAATAGCAGCGACCCGCGCGTCGGCCGTGGGAATGTGTTCGCGCAACGTGCGCAACGCCTGGCCCACCAAGGGTCCGCCTTGCAGAGCGCGGATGCCCACCAGCCGAACGCGGCCGTCGGCGAAATCCAATACCTGCAGCGCCCCGGGATAGCGAATCAGACGCGCGACATACTCCGTGACCAATTGTTCGGGGCTGATCCAGACATCGACCGCCACGCCGTTCTCGCCGAACAGCCTGTCCCGATCGGTGTAGTCGGCCGACCTAACGCGTGCGATTTTTTTTGGGGTGCGGTAAAGCGTCCAGGCAATCTGGCAAGCCAGCATGTTCACTTCGTCGCTGTTCGTCAGTGCCACGAGAATGTCAGTGGACGCAATCCCCGCGGCTTCCAGAATTCGCGGACTGGACGCATTGCCGTTCACGGTCCGTATGTCGAGCCGATCCTGCAGGTCGCGCAGAATCTCTTCGTTCACGTCGACGACGGTGATGTCGTTCGCCTCTTCACGGGAGAGATGAAATGCCGCCGTGCGGCCGACCTGTCCGGCGCCTAAAATGATGATTTTCACAGGGCGGTTACTCTACACGAACGAGGTTCGCGTATGACAGCATCAACCACTTCGTGCCTTGCGCTTCGAAATTCACCTGGACTCGGGCCTGCGGCCCGTTGCCCTCGAAATTGAGTACCACTCCGTCGCCGAACTTTGCGTGGCGGACCCGGCTTCCCATGCGCATGCCGTGGATGGGCACTTCGTCGAGGGTGCCGCTGCGTTTGACGAATATCGGTCGAGATACTTGCAGACGTGGCCGTATTTCCTCGACCAGGTCCGCGGGCAACTCACCGATGAACCGGGATGGCTGACCGTACTGATCCACGCCATAGAGACGGCGCTGTTCGGCATAGGTGATATACAGTTGGCGCATGGCCCGGGTTGCGCCAACGTAGCAAAGGCGGCGCTCCTCTTCCAAGCTCGCGAGGTCGGCGATCGAGCGCTGATGGGGAAACAATCCGTCTTCCATGCCAGCCAGGAATACCACGGGAAACTCCAAGCCCTTGGCGGTATGAAGGGTCATCATTTGTACGCAGTCGGCGTAGGGATCCGCCTGCCCCTCTCCTGATTCCAGCACGGCATGCGCCAGAAAGGATTCCAGCGGCTGCATGTCCGTTTCGCCCTCCGGCGAAAAGCCCCTGGCGGCGCTCACGAGTTCGAGCAAATTCTCGACGCGACCCTCGCCTCGTTCACCTCTGTCCTTCTTGAAGTGCTCGATCAGTCCGCTCATTTGGATGACGTGATCCACCTGCTCGTGGAGTTCCAGCCCGGAGACTTCCTTGGCCAACCGGTCGATCAGTTGCAGAAAGCTTTGCAGTGCCAGCGCCGCTCGCTGCGGGAGCCCGCTCTGTACCGCCAGGCTCGCCGCGTTCCAGAGAGACGTGCCGTTCGTGCGCGCCGTGTCGCGTAATGTGTCCAGTGTCTTCGCGCCGATGCCGCGGGTGGGCAAGTTTACGATGCGTTCGAACGACGTATCATCCGCGCGGCTCGCCACCAAGCGCAGGTACCCGAGCGCGTCCTTGATTTCCGCCCGCTCGAAGAAGCGCAATCCACCGTAGACACGGTAGGGCATGCGCGCGTTCAAAAAGGCTTCTTCAAAAACGCGAGACTGCGCGTTGGAACGGTACAGCACGGCCACTTCGCGACGAAGCCCGCCTCGGTCGACCCACTCCCGAATCCGGTTCACGACGAAGTCGGCTTCATCGCGCTCATTGAAAGCCGCGTAGAGCTTCACCCGGTCGCCGTCTTCGCCGCTGGTCCACAGATTCTTGCCGAGGCGACCGCCATTGTTGGCGATGAGCGCGTTGGCGGCCTTGAGTATGGTTCCCGTGGAACGGTAATTCTGTTCCAGCTTGTACAGCACCGCTTGCGGGTAATCGCGCCGGAACTGATTCAAGTTCTCGACCCGAGCGCCGCGCCAACGATAAATGGATTGATCGTCGTCGCCCACCGCGAACGGCAGGCCGGCGGGACCCGCGAGCAACATCAGCCACTTGTATTGGATGGCGTTGGTGTCCTGGAATTCGTCGACCAGGACGTGGCGAAAGCGTGTGCGGTAATGCTGCAAGAGAGCGGGGTTGTCCCGCCACAATTCATAGGCGCGCAGCAGAAGCTCCGCGAAATCGACCACGCCCGCGCGCTGGCACGCGTCTTCGTAGGCTTGATAGATCTTGATGAGCTGTCGACGGGTCGGATCACCGTCGTCCTTGATGTGCTTGGATCGATGGCCCTCATCTTTTTGCGCATTGATGAACCACTGAATGTCCCGCGGGACCCTACGCGTTTCGTCGAGATCCAGGGCTTTAAGCACCTTGCGCAGCAAGCGCGACTGATCTTCGGAATCCAATATTTGGAAACTCTGGGGCAGCCCGGCCTCGCGCCAGTGAAGGCGCAGCAGCCGGTGGGTGAGCCCGTGGAAGGTGCCTATCCACATGCCGCCGCCGGGGATCCCCAGCAGCGTCTCGATGCGCCCGCGCATTTCCGCCGCGGCCTTATTGGTAAACGTGACCGCAAGGATGCTATGGGGGGAGGCGCCTTCGACTTGAATCAGCCAGGCAACCCGGTGAACCAGCACGCGGGTCTTGCCGCTGCCGGCACCGGCAAGCACCAGCGCCGCGCCCAGCGGCGACCCCACCGCCTGCCGTTGTGCGTCGTTGAGTCCATCGAGGAGATGAGATACGTCCATCAGGCCGCGGATTGTACTGCACCTACGCTCGCCCGCTGCGCGTCTCCTCGGCGAACTCGATCAGCGCGAGCACCAGGCAGAGGACTACGGGGCCCGCAATGACGCCGATGGCTCCGAACGCAGGAATACCGCCCAGAACCCCGACGAACACGGCCAACGCGGAAATTCTGGCCCGTCCGGAAATCAACAGGGGCCGCAGGACGTTGTCGAGACCCCCGAGCATCAGTCCCCAGGCCAGCATGAATATTGCGAAACCCCAGCGGCCGTCGAGGAACAGCCAAATCACCGCCGGCGCCCAGACGAATGCCGCGCCGCCGATGGGCAGCATGGACAGGAGCGCCGCCAACACCCCGAACACCACCGGCGAGGGCAGGCCGGCAATGGCAAAGCCGACACCGATCAGCAGGCCCTGAGCCAAGGCCGTTACGCTGGTGCCGAACACGATGGCACGAGTCACGTTGCTGAGCTGATCGAAAAGCCTATCTTTACGCGCTTCGTCGAGGGGAATGAGCATACGTGCACGTGCCACCATGACATCACCGTCGCGCAGGAAAAAGAACAGTAGAAACAACATGATCGCGAAGCCGAAAAGCGAATCCAGCGCACCCAAGAAAAACGAACCGCTGAAACCGGCCGCGCGCTGCAAAACCTGCTGAGTGCCGGAGACCAGCCAGGATTGCACTTGAGCGGCCGAGATCCCCGCGTGCGATTGCAGCCAGTCGTTGGCGCGCGCAATCCAGGGGAATTGCCGTAAATCCGAGAACGTTTTGATGTCCCATTGTGCCGCGGCTTTTTGCAGCGTTTGCAGCAACCCCGAGATCTGCTTCACGAACTCGATGGACAAGGCGCTCAAGGGCAATAGGATGGTGATCGGCGCCAGAAAAGTGAGCACTCCTGCGGCGATGCCGGTGCCGCGCAGGCGGCGGCGCCAGCGAACATTCAATGGGAACAGGAGAAACGCGAGGAACGCAGCCCAGGTCATCGCTCCGAAGAACGGCGTGAAGATCAACATCAGCGCGTAGCCCAGAGCGGCAGCCACGATGAGCGCGAAAACGCGCGGATAAAAGGTCGACGTGGCGGGCATGACGCGATGCTAGCATTGCAGGCGTCGCAGGTCGCCACCGGATCGCCGCATGACGAAGCTAAGGGTCAACAATCAGATCATGGATATCGACGCAGCACCGGATACCCCGTTGCTGTGGGTGCTGCGCGACCATCTCGCCCTGACGGGCACCAAGTTCGGCTGCGGAATGGCGTTATGCGGTGCCTGCACCGTGCACCTCGACGGCGCGGCAGTTCGCTCTTGCGTGTTGCCATTGAGCGCGGTGGAAGGCAAGTCTGTCACCACCATCGAAGGGTTATCGGCGGGCCGCAGCCATGCCGTGCAGGCGGCATGGCTCGAGCTCGATGTGCCGCAATGCGGATACTGCCAGTCCGGACAGATCATGTCCGCCGCCGCCTTGCTCCGCGGCAACCCGAATCCCAGCGACACCGACATCGATGCAGCCATGTCGGGGAACATTTGTCGTTGCGGTACCTATCCGCGCATACGCAAGGCGATTCACCGCGCGGCGGAACTTCAGAGCGCGCCGGCGCTGCAGCCTGCGCCGGTCCAAATCCGCGACGGCGTGCAGAAGTGACTCAAGTACTGGCCGACCTGACGCGCCGCGGATTTTTGAGCGGCGCCGCGGGCGTGGGAGGAACCGTGGTTCTGGCCTTGACGCTGCCAGGCTTCGGCGGCAAGGAAAAGCCCGGGGCTGCCGCCGGTGGTCAATTGAACGCGTGGCTGACCATCTCCGCAGATAACTCGTTCACCGTCATCGTCGACCGCTCGGAAATGGGCCAGGGCGTCTATACCGCGCTGCCGATGTTGCTGGCAGAGGAACTCGAGATCTCGGTCGATGCCATCAAAGTCGTTGCGGCGCCGGTGGGCGACGCCTACGTCAATCCATTGAATGGCGGCCAGGTCACCGGCACCAGCAACAGCGTCCAGGACGCTTGGGAGAAATTGCGCATGGCGGGTGCACAGGCGCGCACCATGCTGATTGTCGCGGCGGCCGAACGGTGGCGAGTCGATCCCAACACCTGCCACGTGGAGAACGGGTTGATCCATGGACCCGCGGGTAAAACCCTCAGTTACGGTGCGGTGGCCGCTGCGGCCGCAAAAGTGCCGGTGCCCAAAGACGTCAAATTGAAACCCAAGGAGCGCTTTCGAATCATCGGCAAGTCGCGGCTGCGGATCGATTCGGCCAGCAAGGTCGACGGCAGCGCTGAGTTCGGTATCGACGTCAAGCTACCGGGGATGCTGCACGGCGCGCTGGCTCAGAGCCCGGTGCTCGGCGGCAAAGTCGCGATGCTCGACGCCGCCGTCGCCGAGTCGATGCCGGGTGTGCGCAAAGTCCTGGTGACCACCAGCGGCGTCGTGGTCGTCGCCGACCATTTCTGGCAGGCGATCCAAGCGCGCAAAGCGCTGAAAATCACCTGGGAACCCGGCAGCAACGCGCGGCTCGACAATATCGGCATTCGTGCCCTGCTGGAAAAAGCGGCGAAAGCCGATCCCGGCTCGAGTGCTCGCGCCGACGGCGATGCGGCCGCGGCCTTGAAGTCCGCGAAGCAGTCGCCGCGGGCCGTGTATGAGCTTCCGCTGCTGGCGCATGCCACCATGGAACCGATGAATTGTACCGCCGACGTCAAACCCGACGGGTGCGACATTTTCGTGGGAACCCAGGTGCAGCAGATGGCGCAAGCCACGGCGGCTGCCGCGGCCGGACTCGACCCCGGCAAAGTCAGGGTATTCACTACCTTGCTCGGCGGCGGCTTCGGCCGGCGGCTGGATGTGGATTTCATTCCCGCTGCAGTGGAAGCCTCCAAGGCAATGGGCGCTCCCGTCAAAGTCATCTGGACGCGCGAAGATGATATGACTCATGACACGTATCGTCCGCCCGCCCGCGAAGAGGTGAGTGGCGGCTTGGACGCCCAGGGCCGCCTGACCGCGTGGTCGTTGCACATAACCAGCCCCTCGATCACGGCGCGTGCGTCTCCGTCGACCACGGACCCGTTCGATTCCGTGGTCGAGTATGCGGTCAACTATCCCTACGCGGTGCCGAACTTCAGCCTGACCTACACGCGCCAGGAAATCGGTATCGACGTGGGCTACATGCGCTCGGTGAGCCATGCACCGAACTGCTTCGTGATCGAGAGCTTCATGGACGAACTCGCGGTGGCGGCGGGCAAGGATCCGGTCGAGTTTCGCTTGAGCTTGCTCGAGGCGAAGCCGCGCCATAGGCGGGTTTTGCAGACGGCAGCGCAACGCGCGGGCTGGGGCCGGCCGGTGCAGGGAAGATTTCGAGGCGTTGCACTCATGGAGGGCTACACCACCCATGTGGCGCAAGTCGCCGAGATCTCGGTGGATGAGGGCGTACTCAAGGTTCACAAAATCACCTGCGTCGTGGATTGCGGTCAAATGGTGAACCCGCGCATCGTGGAGTCGCAGATCGAAAGCGGCATTGTATTCGGGCTATCGGCGGCTCTTTGGGGAGAGGTGACGATAATGGAAGGTCAGGTGCAGCAAACCAATTTCAATTCCTATCGAGTGGTGCGTGGAAATGAAATGCCGGAACTCGATGTGCTGCTCCTCGAGAGCGGCGAGGCGCCCGGCGGCATCGGCGAGCCCTCGGTGGCATTGGTGGCGCCCGCGATCTGCAATGCGATCTTCGCGGCGACGGGCAATCGGCTGCGCGCGCTGCCGATTGCCGGACAGAACTTGTCGAAGGCTTGACCCGTACTCGCCCTAGAGGCTGAGTTTGAAATAATGATCGACGATCAGCGCGGCGAACAACAACATCAGATACGTGATGGAAAATCTGAAAGTGCGCAGCGGTAGATCCGGTCGCGCGCCGCGGTTGAGCGCGAGCACGAAGTACAGAAATCTACCGTCGAGTACGAGTACCGCAACGAGATAAATCAATCCGCTCATGCGGGTGAGAACCGGCAACAGCGTGCTCAAGATCAACAGAATGGTGTACAGCACGATCTGCAGCCGCGTGTACGGAATGCCGTGGGTCACGGGTAACATGGGTATGCCGACCTTGGCATAGTCGTCGCGGCGCGCAATGGCCAACGCCCAGAAATGCGGCGGCGTCCACGTGAAGATGATCAGAAACAACAACAGCGCGTGGGGATCGATGGTGTGAGTGACGGCGGCCCAGCCGAGAACCGGCGGAGCGGCGCCGGCCGCGCCGCCGATGACGATGTTTTGCGGCGTCGCCCGTTTCAGCCACAGGGTGTAGACGATGGCGTAGCCGATCAAGGAGCAAAAAGTAAGCATGGCGGTGAGGGCGCCCACCGACGGCCAAAGCACCAGCATGGAGGCCAACGCCAAAAGACTCGCAAAGATGAGGGCCTGACTTGTCTTCAGATGACCCGTCGGCAGAGGCCGGCGCCGCGTGCGCAACATCTGTTCGTCGATGCGACGGTCGAGCACATGATTGAATGCGGCCGCCGAACCCGAGGCCATCGCGATCCCCAAGGTTCCAAAAATCAACGCCGGCAGCGGCACCATGCCGGGTGAGGCAAGCACCATGCCGACGATGGCCGTGAACACGATCAATAGGCTCACCTTGGGCTTGGTGAGCTCCAAAAAGTCCCGCCATCCGCCTAGCCTGAGAGCGGTGATTGGAGGATTATTGGGTGCGGTGGCCATGACTGAAGGGTACCACGCGCGCCGTGGGTCCCGGCCACAGCGCCCGAAGCAGCCACACCATGGCGACCACCAAAGTGGCCGCACCGGCGTTGTGCAGCGTCGCCAGGGTTAGCGGGACACCGAGATGCACGGTCGCAATGCCGATTGCGATCTGTAATAGGACCGCGATCATCACGAATATTCCGGCTCGCAATAGCCGTGGGCTCTTGGCGCGCATCACGGTCGAGAGCCCCAAGCTGAGGAGCAGCAGCCCGGTGACGACGGCGCCGAGGCGGTGGGTGAAGTGGATTGCCATACGGGCCGGATTGGCGAGCACGCCTCCCTCATAGTCGAGGCTGACACCGCGCCACAGGACGAACGCATCGTGGAAATCCATCGGCGGCCACCAAGATCGCCCACAGGTGGGAAAATCCGGACAGGCGACGGCGGCATAGTTGGTGCTGGTCCAGCCGCCGAGAAAAATTTGCAAAACCAGCACGACGAAGGCAAGCAGCGCAAATTTTCGCAATCCCAATTCCGGCACCGATAATGTACGCCGCTCGGGACTGATGGAGAGCCACCACAAAAGGCTCAAGGTCGTCAGGCCGCCGAACAGGTGCGCGGTCACGATCAGGGGTTTGAGCAGCAATGTCACCGTCAAGGCGCCGAGCGCGCCTTGCAGGCATACGATCGCGAACAGCAGAGCAACCGGGATCAGCGGCTGGTCACGGTCATTGCGCCTCGCCACGGCCCACACCAGCAAGGTGATGATGACCATCCCCAACGTGGTCGCGACATAGCGATGAATCATCTCATGCCAAGCCTTGCCGACTTGATGCGCCGCATGCGGATAGAGGTGCCCGTAGCATCCCGGCCAATCGGGGCAGCCAAGGCCTGCGTCCGTGAGGCGCACCCAGGCGCCCAACACGGTCACCGCGGCGGCGAGCACTGCGCCGAACAGCGCGAGGCGCCGGAACCACCATAAACGTCGTTGCGGGTTCACGGCCTAGCCCGGATGCGCGCCCTAGCCCACATGCGACAGTCCCAGCAAGCGCTTTAGATCCTCGAGCATACCCTTGGGTTTTGCATCGGCTGCATAGGACATCATGAGATTGCCCAATGGATCGATGACATAAATGCGATCCGCCACCATCGGGGCAATGCCATTGAAGGTGGGCAACAAGCCGAGCAACGGCGCGGCGCCGGGCGTTGCTCGAAGCGTCATGAGATCCGGATGTTGTGCATCGAGGAACTGCCGGTCGCAGCATTCGCCCGCGGCTATGAATACCCGTTGCACGCGGTCCATATCGCGATTCAATGCGATCCTTACTTGGCGAGTGTTGTAAAGCTCCAAACGGCAACGCGCGGAACAGCTCCCCTGCCCCACGTACAACAGGGTCCACTTGCCCTTGAGGAAATCCGCATTGGCCAGCCCCTCGCCACGGCCCACCATCGGAAGCGACACCGCAGGCAGCGGCCGCGGCGGATCGATGAGGTCGCCGCGATTCACGCGGCTGCCCGGGCGCCAAGCCACCGGGCCGTAGTACAGGTAAAACGACACGGCCAGCGGCGCAAAAAACAACAAAGCCAAGGCTACCAGGAGGCGCCGTTGGCGACGGTCGTGAGCCGCATTACCGTGAGCGGGCGCGGCTCTCACGGTTTGGGCCGCAAGTTGGTGGCGACATAGATGATGCTCAAGGCAACTGCCAGACCGAACCACTGCACGGCGTACGCCAGGTGGCGTAGGGGCGGAAAGCCGGGCGCCTGCCATTGACGCACATACCCATCGGGCTGATCGGCGTCGAGCAGCACCACATCGGCGGCACCGGTCCACGATGCTCCCTGCAGCAGCCGCTCGATCTGAATATGACTGGGGAAATTTGCCACCGCCGGGAACGGGGAACGAAGCTCGGAGGGATGGCCCATTTGAATTCCCGGACTCGGTAAGTGATCGGTCCGGCCGTGCACCGTGCGCGCATCGCCGGAGACTGCGACTATGGGCAACGCCGCGCGACTCGCGCCCACCGGCACCCAGCCGCGATTGATGAGCAGCCAGCCGCCGCCCGCCAACGCGAACGGAGTAATCACGAAATAGCCGGCGCCTCCGCCCGTGTTGGTCATGTTGTCGATCAAAATCTGCCGGGACGCATCGTAATTGCCCCGTGCTTCGATGTGTTGATATCGCGGCAACGACGGAGTTTGCAGGTCGATCACGCGAGTCGCGTCGGTGCCCTGGTCGAACGCGTCATACAAAGCGCGCTTTTGGTCCGCGCGCCGTAGTTGCCAACGTCCCAACGCCACCAACATCACCAGTATCAGGAGGGTGAGCACGGTGGTGAACGGTCGCGGAGCGAAGATGCGAGAGCCTATTTTCATGGCGCGATATACTATGCCACCCTCAAAGAATCGGCCGGCCGTGGAATTCAAATATCTCGTCATTGTGATCCTGGCGCTGATCTTGGTCAGCCTGGGCAAGGCCCTGTTCCACCTGTCGAGCAGTAAACCGGGCGATAGCTCGAAGATGGTCAAAGCCTTGAGCTGGCGAATCGCCCTCTCGGTGCTGCTGTTCGTGCTGCTGCTGGTCGCCTACACACAGGGCTGGATCGAACCGCAACGCGTGCGGTGAACCTGGGCTAGCGGCCGGAGGCTGTCCTCACCTGGCTAGGCGCCCCGGCTGGGCGCCCCCGACTCACCGCCCGCGATTTAGGCTTAGGCCCCTCGGCTAGAGCCAGTAGACGAAAATGAACAGCCCGAGCCATACCACGTCGACGAAGTGCCAATACCAGGCCACCGCTTCGAACGCAAAATGCCGTTGCGGCGTGAATTGGCCTTTCATCACACGGAACCAAATCACCGTCAACATGATGGCGCCGAGCGTGACATGAAAGCCGTGAAAGCCGGTCAACATGAAAAATGTGGAGCCGTAAATGCCGGTGGTGAGCTGCAACCCGAGTTCGGTATAGGCTTCGTGGTATTCCTTCGCTTGCAGGTACACGAAAGTGAAGCCCAACAAAAACGTCAGCGCCAAGAAGAACTTTAGCTGGGTGCGGTGACCGGCGATCAAGGCGTGATGCGCGATGGTTACGGTGACGCTACTGGTGAGCAATATGGCCGTGTTGATGGCAGGTAGACCAAAGGCGGATACGGTCTCAAAGGCGCCACTCACGCCCTTCAAGCCCGGGCCCAATTGCTCCGGGCCGTTCGACGGCCAGGTGCCGCTGTAGTCCTTCCACAGCAGTAAGCTGTTGAAGACCTTCACGCCGTGACCGGAGAGCCAGGGCACCGCCAATTCTCGCGCGTAGAACAAGGCGCCGAAGAACGCGGCGAAAAACATCACTTCGGAAAAAATGAACCACATCATGCCCATGCGGAAGGAACGGTCGACGGCCATGTTGTACATGCCGTGTTCGCTTTCGCCGATCACCGTGCCGAACCAGAAAACGAACATCAATATCAGCATCACGAATCCCGGCAGCAATGCCCAAACGGGCAGCCAGTTGTTCAGAGTGCAGACGGCGCCCAGCATGAGCGTGAACAGCGATACGGAGCCGTAGATGGGCCACGGGCTGCTATGGGGGACGTAATACTTGTCTGCTGTCGGAGCGTGCGCTTGCGCCATGATTGAAGTCTCTATAAGCGTGAAAAAGAAATTAGTTTAGCCGTTTGGTTACCGGCGTGCCGCGGATTGAGTCGTGTCGAAGAACGTGTAGGCCAAGGTGATCCTGTCCACGTTGGACGGCAAACCCGGATCAACGATGAACCGCACCGGCATATCGCGCCCCTCGCCGACTTTGAAACTTTGCGGACTGAAACAAAAGCACGCGGTTTTGTGAAAATACTTGGCGGCGACGCCCGGTGAGATGCTGGGTACGGCCTGTGCGACGGATGCTGCCGTGGTCAGGTTTTTTGCGTAGAAATTGGTGTCGTAGAGCTTTCCCGGATGAATGCGCATCGAGGCGATCTTCGGCCGAAACTCGAAGCTGCCCACCGATGCCGGATCGGCCAGGAATTCGATGGTGATTTCGCGATTGGGGTCGATCGCCTCGCGGGCGGATGAAGGTCCGGCTTTGGCCTCGGCATTGCCGATGCCGGTTAACCGACAAAACACGTCGTACAGCGGGATCAGGGCCCAGCCGAAGGCGAAGCTTCCGGCGGTCATGGCCACCAATCCGATGATCAAGCCGCGGTTGGCTCGCTTGCGTTGATCGGCCGGGTCCATCAGTGATGACTGCGATAGAAGGTGAGGGCAATAAAGCCGAAATAAAATGCCAATGCCAGCGAGGTCAGTACCAGCGCGCGGTTGCGAATTCGCGTACGCGTTTCATGTCGCTCGCCGCTGGGTGAGCCCCCATCGAGTTCGGTCATTTGATCTCGGGCGCAACGGCGAAGCTGTGATACGGCGCCGGCGAGGGAATGGTCCACTCCAATCCGGTGGGCGTGGCTCCATCCCATACTTCGGCGGACGCTTTCTTGCCGCCGCGCGCGCACTGGATGATCACGACGACGAACAATATTTGCGAAAGGCCGAAACCGAACGCGCCGATGGAGGACACCATGTTCCAGTCCGAGAACTGTACGGCATAGTCCGGAATGCGCCGCGGCATGCCGGCCAATCCCAAGAAGTGCTGCGGGAAGAACAGCACATTGACGAAAATGGTGGACAGCCAGAAATGCGCTTTCGCCAAGCCCATGCTGTACATGTTCCCGGTCCACTTCGGCAACCAGTAGTAAACGGCCGCCATGATGGCGAATACCGCGCCGGGAACCAGCACGTAGTGGAAGTGCGCCACCACGAAATACGTCTGGTTGTATTGGAAATCCACCGGCACGATGGCAAGCATCACCCCGGAGAAGCCGCCGATGGTGAACAAGAACAGGAACGAGAGCGCAAACAGCATGGGGGGCTCGAAGGACAACGAGCCGCGCCACATGGTGGCGGTCCAGTTGAACACCTTCACCCCGGTGGGCACCGCGATCAACATGGTGGACATCATGAAAAACACCTGCGCCGCCAGCGGCATGCCGTCGACGAACATGTGGTGACCCCACACGATGAAGCTCAGGAAGGCGATCGACGCGATGGCGTAGATCATCGAGGTCGCACCGAACAGAGGCTTACGCGAAAAGGTCGGCAGAATCTCCGAGATGATGCCGAAGGCCGGCAGAATCATGATGTATACCTCGGGATGTCCGAAGAACCAGAATACATGTTCGAACATGACCGGATCGCCGCCGCCGGCCGCATTGAAGAAGCTGGTACCGAAGTAATGATCCGTCAGCAGCATGGTCACCGCACCGGCGAGCACCGGCATGACGGCGATCAGCAGATACGCGGTGATCAGCCAGGACCAGCAGAACAGCGGCATCTTCAGCAGGTTCATACCGGGAGCGCGCATGTTCATGATGGTGACGATCACGTTGATGGCGCCCATGATCGACGAGGCGCCCATCAAATGAACCGCAAAAATCGCCATCGCCACATAATTGCCGCCCTGCAGAAATAGCGGTGGGTACATGGTCCAGCCGCCCGCGGGGGCGCCGCCCGGGACGAACAACGAAGACAGCAGGATGGTGAAGGCGAACGGCAAAATCCAAAAGCTGAAATTGTTCATGCGCGGCAGTGCCATGTCGGGCGCGCCCACTTGCAGCGGAATCATCCAATTCGCGAGGCCGACGAAAGACGGCATGACTGCGCCGAAAATCATGACCAGCGCGTGCATGGTGGTCATCTGATTGAAGAAGCCCGGATCGACCAATTGCAAACCCGGTTTGAACAACTCGGCGCGGATGATCATGGCCATTGCGCCGCCGATGAAGAACATCACCAGGCTGAACACCAGGTACATGGTCCCGATGTCTTTGTGGTTGGTCGCGAACAGCCAGCGCTTGATGCCGGTCGCCGGCTGATCGTGATGGTCGTCGTGATGATCTTGGTTATGGGCGGTGTGGGCGTCGTGATCGTGGGCCATGGTGCAAATGACTCTCTATAGGAATTCGATGAAAAGTGTTAGTTCAGAACTTGGGCGGACGGCGGCGGTCCGCCGGCAGGCGCTACGGCGGCAGGCGATCCTGCGGCAGGTGGTGCGGCAGCCGGCGGAGACCCTGCGGCCGGTGGCGTGACAGCCTGCGATCCGGCGACCGGCGACCCTGCGGCCGGCGCTCCGGCCTGCTTCAGGGCGGCTTTCTGCTCTTCGACCCACTTCTTGAAATCGTCGGGCGTGCGAACGTCGACGACCACCGGCATGAAGCCGTGATCTCGACCGCACAGCGCGGCGCATTGCCCGCGGTAGATGCCCTCCTTGCCCGCATCGACCTTGAACCACAACTCGTTGACGAAACCCGGAATCGCCGAACGCTTCGCGCCAAAATCGGGCACCCACCACGCGTGGATGACGTCCATTGACGTCAGGAGCAGGCGCACCTTGGTGCCGCTCGGGATCACCATCGGCTTGTCCACGTCCAACAGATAATTCGTTACCGTCTTCGGATCGACGCCCGAATTCAACTGGCGTGCGAAGTTCGAATCCTGCTTGAGCGTGGAGAAGAAATCGACGCCATCGGCCGCGTCCATGTATTGGTACTGCCACTTCCACTGATAGCCGGTCACCCGGATCGACAGCTCCGAATTCCGCGTGTCCTCTTGCTTGAGGATGAGGTCCGCGGCTGGAACGGCCATCACCACCAGGATGATGACCGGAATGATGGTCCAGATGATCTCCACTTTGGTGCTGTGCACCATGGTGGTATCCGGCACGGCGCCCTGCGAACGGCGAAATTTCACCAAGGAGTAAATCATTGCGCCGAACACGACCACCGCGATGCCGACGCAAATCCAGAATACTTCCATGTGCAGCGCGTACATGGACTGGCTCAGGTCGGTGACGCCGATCGGCAGGTTGTGGCCGTTCGAGGTATTCGCGGCCGCCGTTTCGATCGAGCAAAAGGCGGCGAGCGCGGCAGCAAAGAGCGCGACGGCGCCGGAAAAGCCCCGCGGCCGAGAAGTGCGATGGTCGACGCTTGCCCTGGTAACTCTCATCTCAACTTGTCCCCTAAGGTTCAATCAGTCAATCGATTTCAAGCGGCGGCGATTCGTTCATGCCGCCTACTAAACACCGTAAACGCTTGGCAAGGACGCATCTTTCCTCTTCGGTGAGGAAACTGCCGACCTCGAAAGCCCGCCCACGACTCTCAATCATCAATCTGCTCGGATAAAGGCGGGTACGCGGAGTGCGAAGTCTAACCTTCGCCCAATGCCGCGCAAACTCCTGTTTTGCTTCGCCGCTCCGCGACCGTGTCACGAGACTGATCTGCGACTCGGTAATCGTCACCGTTTGCGTATACCGCCGCCGCCGCATGCTGGCATGCAGGCCCACCCCCAACGCGAGCATCTCCAGCGCCCAGAACGGCAGCACCGGCCAAAATCCCATGCATGCGAAAAATAAGCTAAAAGTCAAGGAAAACAGGCAGGTAGTAACGAAGAAAAGTTTGGCACCCGCCGGCGTCAGCGAACAATTGGGCGCGAGTTCGATGCGCTTTTCCATGGCTACAAGAATAACTCAAGGGCACACCGCCGGCCCCAGTTCCGAAAGCTTCGGCAGCAAAGCCTGCGCGAACTCGACGGCGCCGGCCTGCGGCGCGTAGGAAAATGCGCCTATACAGGGCGCCGCGATTCGCGTTTGGAGTGCCAGTAAATTCTCGTCGCGACGCGCGAATTCCGCGTCGATGGAGTTGCCCACCCAGCCGCAGAGCCGCAAACCGCGCCTCTCGATGGACTCCGCAGTAAGCAAGGCATGATTCAGGCAGCCCAATCGCAAGCCCACCACCAGAACGACGTCCAGCTGCCAATGCACCGCCAGATCCGCAAAGGTGCGCTGCGCATCCAACGGCGCGAGCCAGCCTCCGGCGCCTTCGACGATGGTGACATCGCTCTGTAGCGACAGGCGTTCGTAGGCTCGATCCAATACCTCGAAGTCGATTGAGCGCCCCGCCTCCGCCGCTGCAATGTGCGGTGCTATCGCAGGCTCGAAGGCGTAGGGGTTGACCTCCGCATAGCTCGCTCGCACATTCATGGCGTTGAGCAGCGCGCTGGCATCGTCGTTGCGCAACCCATCGTCCGTCCGCGTGCAACCCGAGGCCACCGGTTTCATGGCCGCAACGCGCCTGCCGGCCGCAGCGAACGCTAGACATAACGCGGTGGCAATCCGAGTCTTTCCGACACCGGTGTCGGTGCCGGTGATGAAGAGTCTATTCACGGTGGTTGCGTCGCAGTCGAAGCTGGCGCTTGACATCGTCCAACGGAACGTGGGTGGCATCGCCACCGGACGGGCGCTCGGCGGCCACCGGCGTCCAGGCCTGCCCGAATACCACTTCGAAGGTCGCGGGCAAGCGGCCGTCGACACGGTAGGCCTCATAGGCGGCCTGCATCGCCGCGAATTTGCCAGGACCGGTGAGGCCCTTGGGCCGGCCGGCCGTTGCATTCCGGGCGCCCATGGCTTTGAGATCCGCTGCCAACCGGTGCACATCGGTGTACCACAGGGTGTAACGCTCGACGTCGAGCACCGGGGCGGCAAAACCCGCGCGCACCAGCGCGTCCCCGATGTCATGCATGTCGATGAACTGGCTTACCCGAGTATGTGAGTCGGCGTGGCCCCGACCCGCCTGGAACCACGCTGCCCGAAGTTCCCGCAGCGTATCGGGACCCAAGGTCGTGAAGCTCAAGAATCCGCGTGGTGCGAGTACCCGGCGGAATTCCGCGAACACCGCCTCCGGATCGCTCCACTGCAACATGAAATTACTGAGAATCAAGTCGACGCTGTTATCCGGCAGCGGCAGCCGCTCGGCATCTGCACACAGCCGGGCGAAGGGTCGAAGCCACGATTGCTGCCTGCCGGCGACCCGCAGCATGCCGATCGAGGAGTCCAACGCAATCACCTGTGCGTCTGGATAGCGCCGCTTGAGCGCGCGTCCGGCATGGCCGGTGCCGGCACCGACGTCGACCACGACCCGAGGCGACAGAGCCGTCAAATCCAGCCGCTCCAGCAGCAGGCCGCGCACCTCGGTCTGCAGAACCGCCGCGGCATCGTAGGTGGCGCTGGCACGGTCGAACGAGCGCCGTATCCAGGCCTTGTCGAGGGTATAGGCGGGTTCGTCATTCATGGCGCCATAGATTCCGCGCCGCGGTGCGGCGATTGTCGCTCACGCCGTCGCGGTACTGAACTCCGCCGGCCGCTGTATTGCGTGGTCGCTCTTGGACGGCTCCGCGACTATTTTAAGCCGCTCGAACAAACGCCGGTCATGTGCGGTATCCGGATTTCCCGTGGTCAGCAGCTTCTCGCCGTAGAAAATGGAGTTCGCCCCGGCCAAAAAGGCCAATGCCTGAAGTTCATCGCTCATCTCGCTGCGGCCCGCCGACAAACGCACATGCGCGCGCGGCATGAGAATGCGTGCAACGGCGATGGTGCGGACGAACTCAAAGGGGTCGAGAGCCTCGGTCTGCGCCAGCGGGGTGCCGGCGACGCGCACCAGCTGGTTGATTGGAACGCTCTCAGGATGGTCCGACAAAGTGGCAAGCGTGTGCAACAGGCCGGCGCGGTCCTGCGGCGCTTCTCCCATACCCACGATGCCGCCGCAGCACACGTTCATGCCGGCGGTGCGCACCGCCTCCAGGGTGTCGAGACGGTCCTGAAAAGTGCGTGTCGTGATGATCTTTTCGTAGTATTCCGGCGAGCTGTCGAGGTTGTGGTTGTAGTAATCGAGCCCAGCGGCCTTGAGTTCCTGCGCTTGGGGCAAGCTCACCATGCCGAGTGTCGCGCAGGTCTCCAGTCCCAACGACTTCACTGCGCGGATCATCGCGATCACCTTGCGCAAATCCTTGGGTTTAGGCGATCGATACGCCGCGCCCATGCAAAAGCGGGTGGCGCCAGCCTCTTTGGCGGCGGCGGCGCGTGCGGCCACCGTATCGAGTTCCATCAATTCTTCCGTCTCGAGCCCGGTATCGTATCGCACGCTCTGCGGGCAATAGGCGCAGTCCTCCGGGCAGGCCCCGGTCTTGATGCTCAGCAGGGTGCTGATCTGCACGGTGTTCGGTACTTGATGGAGCCGATGCACTTCTTGCGCTCTGAACAGCAGGTCCATGAACGGCAATGCAAACAGCTCTTCGACTTCGGCCAGCGACCAATCATTGCGGACTTTCATTTGAAAACCTCGTGGGCCGCGGGTTAGCACGGCGATCTTGAGTGCGAATGGCGCGAAGTATTGGCCGGCGCATGGGCTTAGTCAACCAAGAGCGCCGGAGATGGTTGACGAGGCCGCCGCCGCCTTCTGACGTCGAACGGCCGCCAACGTCGTCGATTAGCGACCGAATTGGTAATTGAGCGCCAGCCCCAGAAAAACCGACAAACCGAAGTAATGGTTGTTGAGGAAGGCTCGAAGACAGCCCTGCGCGTCGCGCGCGCGAATCAGCCACAGCTGATACACAAAAAATACCGCCCCCGCCATCAGTCCGGCGTAATACCACGGCCCCATGCGCAACATGCCGCCGATGAGATACAAGGAGAACAGGGTCATGGCCTGGAGCGTCGCAATGATGTGGCGATCCGAATCGCCGAATAGAATTGCTGTGGAGCGCACGCCGATTTTGACGTCGTCGTCGCGGTCCACCATGGCATACATGGTGTCGTAAACGGTGACCCAGAGCACGTTGGCGATCAGCAGCAGCCAGGCCACGCGCGGCACTCGCTCGAGCTGCGCCGCAAATGCCATTGGTATTCCCCAACCGAAGGTGACTCCCAGATACAGCTGCGGCACCGACAGAAAGCGCTTGATGAAGGGATAGCTGACCGCAAGCGCCGCTCCGAATACCGCGTACAACAACGTCAGGCCGTTCAATTGCAGCGCGAAACCCAGCGCGGTGAGTGCCAGAGCCGCGAACAGCAGCAGGGCTTCGACGGGTGAGATGCGGCCGGCTGCCAAAGGCCGCCCCTTGGTGCGCTCGACGTGTGGGTCGAAGCTGCGGTCGGCGTAATCATTGACGGCGCAGCCGGCTGAACGCATGAGTATCGTCCCGGCCACGAAGATGATGAACAACCGCGCGTCCGGCTTGCCGCGTCCGGCGATCCACAAGGCCCACAGGGTCGGCCACAGCAGCAGCCAGATGCCGATGGGCCGGTCCAATCGGGTGAGCTGAACGTAATCCCTAATGGTGCCGAGAAGGCGGGGCAGCTCATTCGTGGTCCACGGGTGAAAGCGCGCGCGGTAGGCGAACCACCGCCAGCGCTCGGCGATACGTTCCCCCAATTCAACGCCTGATCGCGGTAGTGGCAACCGGGCGATCCCTAAACGCGGCCCATGACCGGGAGAAAAACCTCCTGCATGAGCAGCGGTGCGCCACGCAGCGCGACGCGCGCGCGACGCGCCCACAATCCCGAAGGCTTCACCTCGGCCTCGCGCAGGGCGCGAGCGGTGAGCGGGTCCGTGTCCGGCAACCACGCATATTCGTAGGAGCTGCGCTCGACGCCGGACAAACCGTTCAGGGTTTCGTCGAGTGCGGTATCACCCAATTCGGCCAGCCAGGGATGCAGGCACAGGGTCGAGTCCGGCGTCACCGTTTGTGCGAATACCCACACCTGGTCGGCCCGAGCCATTTCGACGTCCCTGAACAATCCGGCATTGTCGTCCGCTCGCAGGCCGAGTTTCTGCGAACTCGTCAGCAGACCGGTCCATTGATCGATGAGGCGCAACCCAAAGCGCTCACCGCAAGCAGCCTTCAGGCGCGCCGACAGCATACCTTTCGCAATCAGCCACGGCCGCAGGTTCGCGTCGACCTGCAACTGGCCGAGGCGCTCCGCCGGAAGCCATTGAACCGATTGGATGGATTGTGCCGACTTGAGCTTCATCCGAACATTCTACCCGACGCGGCCGTATTGCTCCGCATGTCCCACCCAACGCCGAATGAGGGGGTCGACATGCGCAGGCCAATCGCGCAGCAGCGTCTCGGCAGCGATTTGCACTTTCGGCAGCATGTCGGCATCGCGCAGCAGATCGGCCACCCGCATCTGGGCAAGCCCCGTCTGGCGGGTTCCCATCAATTCGCCGGGTCCGCGCAGTTCGAGGTCGCGGCGCGCCACCACGAAGCCGTCGTTGGTGTCGCGCATGACGGCCAATCGCTCGCGCGCCAGCGAGGACAACGGCGGCCGGTAGAGCAGTAGACATGAACTTGCGTATCGTCCACGACCGACTCGCCCGCGCAACTGATGCAATTGCGCCAGACCCATGCGCTCGGCATTCTCGATGACCATGAGCGTGGCGTTGGGCACATCGACGCCTACTTCGATGACCGTCGTCGCCACCAACAGCTGGATCTCACCGTCTTTGAAGCGGCGCATGGTCAGTTCCTTGGGCTTGGCCGGCATGCGCCCATGGACCAGACCCACGGCAAGCTCCGGCAATGCCGCCGCCAGCGCCGCGGCGGTTTCTTCCGCGGCCTGGTACGGCATCTCCTCCGATTCATCGATGAGGGGGCACACCCAGTAAGCTTGCCGCCCCTCCAGGCATGCGGTACGTATGCGCATCACGACTTCGTTGCGTCGTGCGTCCGTCAATACCACGGTCTTCACCGGCGTTCTTCCCGGCGGCAGTTCGTCGATGACGGAAACGTCGAGGTCGGCGTAGGCGGTCATCGCCAATGTCCGGGGAATGGGGGTGGCAGTCATGATGAGCTGGTGCGGTTGATGACCTTCGCGGCCGCCCTTCTCGCGTAGACTCAGACGCTGATGTACGCCGAAGCGGTGCTGTTCATCGACGATGACCAGCGCAAGCGAATTGAATTCAACGCTCTCCTGAAACAAGGCATGGGTGCCGATCACGACGGATGCGTGTCCCGCGCGAATACCGGCGAGGGCCGCGTTACGCGCCTTGCCCGTCTGACGGCCCGTCAGCAAAGCCACGGGAACGCCCAGCGGCTCGAACCAGCGTCGGAAATTCTGCGCATGCTGATCGGCAAGCAATTCGGTGGGTGCCATCAACGCCACCTGGCGGCGCATCTGCACCGCCTGAGTCGCCGCCAGTGCCGCCACCAACGTCTTGCCGCAACCGACGTCGCCTTGTACCAGGCGCAGCATGGGCTTGGCGATGGTAAGGTCCTGCTCTATCTCGCGTAGCACTCGTGTTTGCGCGGCCGTCAAATGAAACGGCAAGGCGGACAGCAGACCGGCCTTGAGAGAACCGTCGGTGACCAGCGGCCAACCGGGGTCGCGCTGAATCCGCTGCCGCAAGACTTTGAGGGACAACTGGTGGGCCAGCAATTCCTCGAATGCCAGCCGCCGCTGCGCGGGATGCCGCCACTCCAGCAGTTGCTCCACCGGCGCGTCGGCCGGCGGCCGATGCACGTAGACCAGCGCCTCGCTCAACGAGGGCAGGCGTAGATCCGCAAGCAGGGCGGCGGGCAGCCAATCCTGCAGATCGTGCGCGGCGGTCTGATCCAACGCCATGCCGACCAGCATACGAATCCGTCCTTGGGTGACGCCCTCCGTGGCTGGATAAATCGGCGTGAGATGGTCTTCCGCCGATTTCGCGGTCGACGGGTCTACCCGCCGGTACTCCGGATGCACCAGCTCCAAACCCTGCGGGCCACGCCTTGCTTCGCCAAAACACCGTATGCGCACCCCGCGCGCCAAACCGTTCTGTTGTTGCGCGGTGAAATAGAAAAATCGCAGCGTAATGAACCCCGATCCATCGGCGATCTTGCACAGCATCTGCCGTCTGCCGCGGAACGCGACTTCGGTGAGCAGCACCTCGCCTTCCACCGCGGCGCGTTGACCGGGGAGTAGTTCGCCCAGGGGGATCACACGAGTCCGGTCCTCGTAACGCAGCGGCAGGAGAAACAGCAAGTCCTGCGTGGTTTCGACACCCAGCGCGCGCAGCCGCTGGGCAAGCGTGTCGCCGACGCCGCGCAGTACCGTGACCGGTTTGAGCAGGGTCACAAGGCGACGATGCACTCCACTTCGACCTGCGCTCCGCGCGGGAGCGCGGCAACGCCCACCGCCGCGCGCGCCGGATAGGGCTCGCGGAAATAGTCCGACATGACTTTGTTGACGAGCGCGAAGTTGGAGAGATCCGTCAAATATACGTTTGTCTTGACGACGTCGTCGAAAGTCGCGCCCGCGGCAACGACGACGGCCTTTAGATTGTCGAATACCTGTCTGATCTGTGCCTCGACGTCGCCCTTGACCAATTCCTTGGTTTTCGGGTCCAGCGGAATCTGACCGGATAGCCAGATGGTGTTGCCGACCCGCACGGCCTGCGAATAGGTCCCGATGGCGGCAGGTGCGTCGGCAGTCGAAATGATTTGCTTGTTCATATCCCTTACTGTGTGGTGGATTCCGGCGCGCCCACCGTTCACGCCAGCGTGCGAACCACTCGTTGAACGTCGGGCATCCGCCGGATGGTTTTGATGACTTGAGCCAAATGCATACGATCGCGGACCTGTAGCTGAATTCGCAGCCACGAGTTGCTCACGTCGCGTTCCTCCAGCTGAACTTGGTCGATATTCGTCTCGGTCCCCGCGATACTCGATGCGACCGCGGCGAGCACACCCACTCGATTGTTGATTTCCAGCTGGATTTCCGAGGTGAACAATCGCCCCTGTGTTTCCTCCCAGGCCACGGACAGCCATTTTTCCGGCTGTTTACGATATTCGGCCAGGTTACCGCAATTCTGCCGGTGAATCATCACGCCGCGCCCCGCGCTCAAGTACGCCATGATCGCATCGTTGGGAATCGGGAAGCAGCAGCGGGCATAGGTGACCAACAGACCTTCGGTGCCGGCGATCATGAGCGGGCCGACGCGCGGGGGATCATTCTCCGCTTCCTCGCGTGCCGGCTGCAGGCGTCGTGCGACCAGCGGTGCGAGGCGTTCGCCCAAACCGATTTTTTCGAACAGTTCGTCGGCATCCTTCAAATTCAGCTCTTTGACCACCGCAGCGAGGTCCGCCGGTGCGATCTTCTTGAGACTGAGCGAGAATTCCTCGAGTGCAAGTCCCAGTAAGCGCCGGCCCAATTCGAGCGCTTCGCCGCGCTTCAAGTTCTTCAAGTACTGCCGGATGGCCGCGCGCGCCTTGGCCGTCACCAAAAAACTCGACCAGGATGGGTTCGGTGTGGCGCCCTTTGCGGTGATGATCTCAACGGTCTGTCCATTGCGAAGCGGCGTACGCAAGGGCACCAGGCGTCGATCGACCTTGGCCGCCACGCAACGATTGCCGATGTCGGTGTGGATGGCGTACGCAAAATCCACGGCGGTCGCCCCGGTCGGGAGGCGAAGGATTTTTCCCTTCGGCGTGAACACGTACACCTTGTCCGGGAACAGGTCCACCTTGACGCTTTCCAAGAACTCCTCGGAACTTCCGCCCTCCTGAATCTGCACCAGGCCCGCGAGCCATTCGCGCGCCCGGTCGTGTTCGACGCCGCCGAAGGCATCGCCGCCGGATTTGTACTTCCAATGCGCGGCGATGCCGGACTCGGCTACACGATGCATCTGCTCGGAACGAATCTGAACTTCGATGGGCACGCCGTTCGGACCGAACAGTGTCGTGTGCAGGGACTGATAGCCGTTGACGCGCGGAATGGCGACATAGTCCTTGAAACGCCCGGGCATCGGCTTATAAACGCTGTGCACCAGTCCCAATACGCGATAACACGTGTCCGGACTATCGACGATGATGCGAAAGCCGTACACATCGACCATTTCGTTGAGCGAGATGTGCTTACTCTGCATTTTTCTGTAAATGCTGTAGAGATGCTTCTCGCGGCCCTCGACGCCGCCGCCGATCTGCG